>ENA-UOOR01000063-UOOR01000063.1-fermentation-metagenome-genome-assembly--contig:-NODE-63-length-149491-cov-5.744312_pt1 | contig 149491 bp, 114 predicted proteins | sample MGYA00245780_ERZ724029 | MGnify/ENA primary metagenome ERZ724029 (study PRJEB28704, sample SAMN03018315) | fermentation metagenome | biome: anthropogenic terrestrial biome; feature: soil...
GAACACTCAATTTTTATGGGTCTGTGTATATGTGTATACTTTTATGTATATTTGTTTGATTGTTTTTAGAAAAAATAGATGGATACTCAGGAAATGGACGTCACCAATAAACAATTTGAAGAAGTTATAGCCATCTGCCGTAATGTGTTTCAAAAGAAACTGCAAGATTACGGCGCTTCGTGGCGTATTCTCCGTCCGGAATCCGTTACCGATCAGATATATATCAAAGCCAACCGGATCCGTTCTCTGGAAATCAAAAAAGAAAATAAAGTCGATGAAGGGATCTTTCCCGAATTTATCGGAATTGTTAATTACAGTGTCATCGGTTTGATACAACTCGAGAAGGGTTACTCCGACCGGATCGATCTGTCCGTCGAAGAAGCGCTTCAGTTGTATGACCGCCATATTACCGGGGCCAAAGAGTTGATGTATGCGAAGAATCACGACTATGACGAGGCGTGGCGAAGTATGCGCATCAGTTCGTATACCGATCTTATTTTGATGAAAATATATCGTACGAAAGAGATCGAGAGCAATGAAGGCAAAACCCTGATTTCGGAAGGTATCGATGCCAACTACAGGGATATGATTAATTATGCTCTTTTCGGTTTGATTAAATTGCATTTTGAAGATATGCCACAATGAGTTTCAAGAAAAAGATAATAGCCCTCTCCGTGTGGTTGTCTCGAATCATTGTCGGGGCGACTTTTACCTTTTCCGGATTTGTAAAAGCGGTCGATCCGTTGGGCTTCTGCTATAAGATTCAGGATTATCTGATTGAATTCGATATGACCGCTTTTTTCCCGACGGCACTGCCTCTTGCTATTTTGCTGTCGGTTGCCGAGTTTTTGCTGGGGATCGGAATCCTGTTGGGCCTTTACCGTAAATGGACGACTATCGGCGTGCTGTTGTTTATGGTTTTTTTCACCCCCCTCACCTTATGGATTGCATTGGCTAATCCGGTCGAGGACTGCGGTTGTTTCGGCGATGCATTTATTATCAGTAATTGGGCGACATTTTATAAGAATGTGGTACTGCTGGCTGCCGCCATCCTGTTGGTTATCTTCCGCCACCGCATGGTTCCGCTGTTTTCACCGAAAACGGCTTGGATTGCCGCTCTGTTTTGCGTGCTTTTCGGATTTGGATTCGCGCTGTATAATAGCTATACGTTACCGGTTTTCGACTTCAGAGCTTATAAGATAGGGGCTGATATTCCCCGACTGATGGAAGTCGATCCGGAAGAGGGCGATGTGTACGAAACGGTTTTTATTTATCGCAAAGACGGCAAGCAACAAACATTCTCGGAAGAGAACTATCCCTGGAATGATTCTACATGGACGTTTGTCGATATGGAAACCCGCTTGATCAAAGAAGGCGTGAAACCCGCGATAGAAGACTTTGCCGTCGAGATGTTAACGCCGGACAGCTTATCCGGGCAACTTCTACCGGCGGGAGATATTACGCAACAGATTCTCTCGGATTCTTCCTACACCTTCCTGATGATTGCGTATGATTTGGAAGAAATGCATTTGAAGTATCTGGGGCGTTTTAGCGCCCTGGCGGAATATGCTTCGGATAAAGGGTATTCGTTTTATTGTCTCACTTCATCGTCGGCATCGGCTATCGATATGTGGAGCCGTGAGCACAAGGCTTCTTTCCCATTTGCCCATGCCGATGAGCGGATGCTGAAAACGATGATCCGTTCCAACCCGGGATTACTGTTGCTGAAAAACGGCGTGATCCTCCATGAATGGGATGATCGCGATGTTCCGTCGCTCGAACAACTTCCCCCGCGTTTGGAAGAAGCTTCTTTTACAAGGGTCGAAAATACCTCTGCACGTGATCGCCGCACATTGGCTGTGATTATTTTGCTGTTTATCGTCCCCTTAGTCCTTATTAAAGTAATAGATAGAACATTCTATACAAAGAAATATAAATAAATAAAAAGTAAAAACGTATGAGAAAAAACATTGTAGCAGGTAATTGGAAAATGAACAAAACCCTGCAAGAAGGAGTGACATTGGCAAAAGACTTGAACGAGGCGTTGAAAGGTAAGACATTGAACTGCGATGTCATTATCGGGACTCCGTTCATTCATTTGGCAAGCGTCGCCGGTGTGGTGGACAAAAACAAAATAGGTGTCGCCGCCCAAAACTGCGCCGACAAAGTATCGGGCGCGTATACGGGAGAGGTATCGGCTGCGATGGTCGCTTCTACCGGAGCTACGTATGTCATTCTGGGTCACAGCGAACGCCGGGCTTACTATCACGAAACGCCGGAAATCTTGAAGGAAAAAGTACGGTTGGCGCTCGATAACGGTCTTACCCCCATCTTCTGTGTCGGAGAAGTGCTGGAAGAAAGAGAATCCGGTAACCACTTCGAGGTGGTAAAAGGCCAAATCCGTGCTTCCTTGTTCGATCTTTCCTCGGAAGATTTCGCGAAGATCGTCCTGGCTTATGAACCCGTATGGGCTATCGGGACAGGAAAGACCGCTACGGCCGATCAAGCGCAGGAAATCCATGCCTTTATCCGCAAAACGCTGGTAGAAAAATACGGCAAGGAAATTGCGGATAATACCTCCATCCTGTATGGCGGGAGCGCGAATGCATCCAATGCAAAAGAACTGTTTTCCAATCCCGATGTGGATGGCGGATTAATCGGAGGTGCTTCGTTGGGTGTTGAAAAGTTTCTGCCCATCATTGAAGCTTTTTAATTGTTTTACGGAATTTTTTACCGCAGATACTCCTGGTATCTGCGGTATTTCCATATCTTTGTGGAAAAATGACTATGCAAATACAGTATAAATTCACGGCGGTGTTGTTTTTGTTCTTGGCGCTTGCCGTGTCCGGATATGCGCAACAAACCAAGCACCACAAAGCGATTCTGGATGCTTTGAATACGGATGTGCGCGGCAAAGGGGAAGTCACCGTATACGAAGACGAGAGTATCCGCGAGGTTCTCGGTCGTCCCATGGCCCCACCACGGAAAGTCTATTCTTCACGCGATGGAGCGGAACAATACGTGAGGATGCGTGGTTTTAAAATACAAGCTTTTGCCGGAAACAACCAGCGTACTTCGAAAAACGAAGCTTACTATAAGCAACAGTTAATAAACGGATCCTTTCCGGAACTCGAAACGGTGGTTTTATTCGACTCCCCTTTTTGGCGCTTGCGGGTCGGCAATTTCAGGTCGCGCGACGAAGCCAATGCCGTGATGCATGAAATGCAACGTAAGCTTCCGGCCTTCGGAAAAGAAATGTATATTGTGGTCGATGAAGTGAAAATACCGGTGCAAGGAGAATAAAACCCCCAATTAATCCCTATTAGAATGTTGTCGGAAGAACTGCAAGATGAGAACGGTGTGTCCGCGCTGGCGGATCACATGCGTGAAATTATTACGATCCTCGGTGAAGATGTGGAACGGGAGGGCCTTCTAAAAACCCCTCAGCGTGTCGCCAAAGCGATGCAATACCTCACGCGGGGATACCGTCAGGATCCGGAGAAGATATTGCGTTCGGCCCTGTTCAAAGAGAATTATCGACAAATGGTCATCGTGAAAGATATTGATATCTTTTCGTTATGCGAACATCACATGTTACCTTTTTTCGGTAAAGCCCATGTCGCCTATATCCCCAACGAGTATATCACGGGATTGAGTAAAATAGCCCGTGTGGTAGATGTCTATGCTCATCGCTTGCAGGTGCAGGAACGGTTGACGACGCAAATCAAAGAATGTATCCAGAAAACACTGAACCCGATGGGGGTCATGGTCGTCATTGAAGCGCAACACATGTGTATGCAAATGCGCGGTGTGGAAAAGCAGCATTCCGTTACGACGACTTCGGACTTTACGGGAGTGTTTAATCAGCAGAAAACCCGAGAAGAATTCATTAATCTTATTAAGAAATAGAATTTATTGCCAACTTTGCGTTATATCAAAATGATTCAGTTATGTCAAAGAAATTAAAATCAACTGATAAACAAGTCAATAAATTAGAAGAGCCTACCGCTGCTTACCGGAACACATCGCCGCTCACAGAGGGAAATCCCAATGTCCCTTCTCACGGAACACAACAAGAATGGTGGGAACATATCCACCATATTGAAGATGGAGAGTTTATCCCGAATGCCGTCACCTCACAACCAAAAACCGGATATATCGAAATATTGTCCTGGATTCTCATTTGATAATTTATCGTATCACGGATAAACGTATTGAAGTACTCGATATTATACATTCTGCTTCGGGTATTCGAAAAATTCGTGATACACGCAGTATTCCGTCTGTAAATTTCATTATCTCCGTTCTACGAATGTGTGCACGGCTCCGTTGTGTGGAGCGAGCATGGTTACGGTGAATCCTTTCTTTTTCAGCAGGTCGATCAGCGGCAGAGGTGGAAAAGGCGCAATAAAGAGCAGGCACTCGCCTTTCTGTAAGCGATCGGCGAGCGATAGTACCGCTTCTTTGGGATGTTCCCCCGCTTGAATCAATGGCCTGACGTCCAACGTGTGGGTGACCCGCGTATCGGGCGCTTTGTCTGCTACAGGAACTTCTACGCCCGTGTCATCGGAACAAAATCGATCTTCCAACGCTGCAAGTCCGGCCTCTTTCCGTAAGGCATTGACCATTTCCACCACATCGGCATTCCCGACTTTAGCGGCTTGTTGCAGGGACGTAACGCGCGCTACCGTCTTTCGCAATATCGGATTCTTCAACGCCGAAAAGGCAGGGGAAAAGCGTCGCAACAGACTTTCCAGTTCCGGATAGTCGTCGAGTAATTCTCCCACTTTGGTATCGGGAGTGATATTGGTCTTATTTCTGTTCATACGACAACAACCGTTGATCTCCTTCCAATTGACGTAAGGACGTAATGTCTTGTGTGACCTCCACTACGCCGAGATATTCATTGTCTTTTCCCCGTACGGCGGAATATTCGATATACACAAAACGGCCTTTGAAGTTCGAAATCCAGAACGCGGCTTTATTTTCCTTTCCGCTCTTGAAATCGCGAATGATTTGTTCTACCACATGTACGCTACCGGGCGGATGGCACATGCGCACATCGCGTCCGAGAATGGAGCGGTTGCGTTCGAACACACGCTTGGGACTGTGAGAGAAGAAACGGACCTTATCGTTTTTATCGACAAAGGTAATATCGATCGGCAAATGCAGAAAAAGCGCTTCCAGTTCCGACAGATCGAATGCTCCGGAAGATAGACGGATAGCATCGGCTGTAACATATTCGTGCGCGGCAGGGGTTACGTTCTCCGGTTTCCACTCGTCTTCGGGATCGAACAGGCAATAGCCGAACTCAGGCGTTTCGTGATATATCTTATACCATTCTTCCTCCGAAAGCGTATCCATGGCCATCGGCAGGAGAATCTGCTCTTCTTTCATAATCATTCCGTCGAGCATTTCAACGGCGGGGAAGAGCACCAACTGAATGACAGAGACCATCTCCTCGGAGGTCGATATCGGTGATGCCAATGCCTCGGATGCATTCTTCAGCAAGCTGCGTATCTCGTCATGTTTGCCCCACATCACTTTAGGCGGGCCGGTGATGAGATGTTTCTCCAGATAGGGAAACAGGAGGTATTCTTTTCGTTTGTAATGTTTATCGACATCCCACAGGTTATTGAATCCGGTCCTCAGTTGCAAAATATAGCCGGGCAAATGGTCTTCGGAGAGCGAAGATATACCGTTGAACAAACTGACAAGCTTATTCACTTCCGCTTTCAAGGCTTCATTCTCTTTTTTGAATGTATCCACCGGATGTCCGGGCGGAATGGTTTTCGCGTCTTCTAGATCGATGCTCCCGTCTAATACCGCAGTGTGCAGGTCGCAGAACTCGAGAATTTCATTTTCGGACAATGCGCCGCTATTGATGAGTTCTTGTTCCACCTCGACCACCTCGTTGTAAGGGATGGACCGTAATACTTCTATCAGCCTTTTACGGAGCACGTCGGGAGCTTCGCCTTCATGAAGGCGGAGCAATAAATGCCGGAGCATTTCTTTGCGTTGGGAGGAGTTCTGAATGATTTCGCTCATATTTTTATCGGTATAAATGTTTTCTATTCTCCCCTGATCATGGTGAGGAGCATTTTAAACGGTTGAGTGGCTTTGAGGGCATGCGGATGATCGGCAGGCATGATGATGCACTCGCCTTTTTTCAATACATGCGGTTGTCCGTCAATGCGGATTTCCGCTTCGCCGTCGAGAATCTGCACGAATGCGTCATAAGGAGATGTATGTTCGGTGAGCGCCTGATCCTTGTCGAAAGAGAAGAGAGTGATATTGCCCGCCTTATTCTTCGTTACTTGTTTGCTGATAATGCCTCCTTGGGCGTAAGTGATCGTATCGTCCAATTTATAAGAGGTTGCTTTTTCGTATGTTGCCATTTTCTTTTTATGTTTACGGATGAATTTTCATACACAAAGATATTCTATAGAAGCAAAGAAAGTTGTAACCGAGGTTACAAAAGTCGTGTTTTATAGATTTTTAAGTACACTTATCCGTTTAACGGCTTCATGCCGCTTGACGGATAATAGTACTTTCATATCTTCATCGACCGAGGAAATTCCCGCGATTCCGAAATTCCTGACCAGCACGTTGGCGACGTTGGGTGAAAGGAAAGCCGGAAGGGTAGGGCCTAAATGAATGTTCTTAACGCCCAGAGATAAGAGCGCCAAAAGGACGATGACCGCTTTTTGTTCATACCAGGCGATGTTATAGGCGATAGGCAGGTCGTTCAGATCATCGAGTTCGAAAGCCTCCTTGAGCGCTAAGGCAATCTTTACCAGAGAATAACTATCGTTGCATTGTCCTGCATCCAATACTCGAGGAATGCCGTTTATATCTCCTAAGGAAAGCTTGTTGTAACGATATTTGGCGCAACCCGCCGTGAGAATAACCGTATCTTTGGGAAGCTTTTCGGCGAATTCGGTATAATAGTTCCGCCCACGCATGCGTCCGTCACATCCTCCCATTACAAAGAACTTACGGATGGCGCCGGTCTTTACCGCATCGATCACTTTATCGGCTAAGGCGATGACCTGATTATGCGCAAATCCGCCGACAATGGTGCCGGTTTCAATCTCTTCGGGGGAGGCGCATTGCTTTGCGTGTTCGATGAGGGCTGAAAAATCTTTGGGACGGCCGTCTTTGCGGTCTTCGATATGTTTGAATCCTTCAAATCCCGTGGCCCCCGTGGTATATACGCGGCCGGTATACGTTGCCGATTTCTTAGGCGGGACAATACAGTTTGTCGTGAAAAGGATGACCCCGTTGAAATGTTCGAAATCCTCCGTCTGATGCCACCATGAGCTACCATAGTTTCCCACGAAATGGGCGTATTTTTTGAAAGCCGGATAATAATTCGCCGGCAGCATTTCGCTATGGGTATACACATCCACTCCTGTACCTTCGGTTTGCTTCAACAACTCTTCCATGTCTTTCATGTCATGACCGCTGATCAAAATACCCGGATTGTTGCGGACACCCAGGTTTACCATTGTTATTTCGGGATTTCCATAGCTCGAAGTATTGGCCTTATCGAGCAATGCCATCACCTGAACACCGTATTGTCCTGTTTCGAGTACCAGTCCGGTCAGTTCGTCTACCGATAGCGAATCGTCGGCCGTCGCGACCAATGCCTTTTGCATGAATGCATAGATGCCGTCGTCGGTATATCCGAGATTATAAGCATGTTCGGCGTAGGCTGCCATTCCTTTTAGCCCGTAAATGGTTAGTTCCCGCAGCGAGCGGATATCTTCGTTTTCCGTTGTCAATATTCCCACCTGTTCGGCTTTTTCGGCCATCTCCTCTTCCCTTTCGCCGGTCCAGAACGCCCCTTCGAAAGCGATCTCATTTATATCGCCTCCGCTCGAAAGATATTTTTCTTTTGCGGCATTTCGCAATTCATATGCCATAAGTATACGGGTGATGAAGCGGCTTTTGTCGAAGTTCGCGTTCGTGATGGTCATGAACAAACTATCCGTAATAAACCGGTTGATTTCCGGTATTTCTATCTTACGGTCCCTTAAACGAACCGTGTAATGAGAGATCCCTTTGCATAGGAATACCAGTAAATCCTGTAGATTTGCCACAGTAGCGGTTTTTCCGCATACCCCTTTCACTGTACAGCCTTCGTTTTTGGCCGTTTCCTGACATTGAAAACAAAACATTTTATCCATCTCTTTTATTTTTAGTTTTATATATTCCTGTTATGACAAAAGTACATTGGAGGAATCACAAAAAATGTAACTTGAGTTACATGTAGGCGATTTAACTATTTTTCAAAAGCAAATTCGTTACCTTTGCTGACATTGTTCACGTTATTTACGGCTTACACGTGTATGGGAGAATATGATTTATCGGGTTGCCCTCTTTTCCAAGGGCTTTCTCAAGAAGAGATTACGCAGATTATGGAGCGTTCGGTGGCGGAAGTCCGGACGTTGCAGAAAGGGGCGTATGTCGCCCGTCAAGGCGATACCATCCGTTTTCTTTATCTGTTGGTCGACGGGTTGGTTCGTACCGAAATGATTACCAAAGAAGGAAATGTCATCGAGATCGATTTTATTGAGGCGGTGCATCCCCTGGCTCCGGCATTTATTTTTGCCGGACAAAACCGCTTTCCGGTAGATGTTGTGGCATCGGGACCCTGCGTATTCTATATGATTCCGGATTCGGTTTGGTTGCAGGAAATGATGAAGAACAAGGAGTTGCTCCTCAATTTTATGAGACTTAACTCGAATATGACCGTTTTCTTGGCGAACAAATTACAACTGTTTACCATAAAAAGCTTGAAGGGACGGTTGTCGTTGTATATCCTTGAGAATACCACGCCTTTGCAAAACAGCTTTATCCTTAAACGCACACAAACACAGCTTGCCGAATATTTCGGCGTACAACGCCCTTCGTTGGCCCGCACGATCGGAGAGATGATTAACGAGGAAATTATCACCCTTTATAAGCGCAAACTGACGGTATTGGATAGGGAACGAATGGAAAAACTCATTTAGGTTTATAGGATTCCGCAAAGCGTCGGATCCCCTTTTTGGAGAAGTTCGAAGGGGATTTGGGAGAGTGACGAACTGCATACTTTCAATCAATTATCGTTATTTTTTTTAGTAAGCTAATCACTTTTATATTTTATTTTTTGAAAAAAGCCATAAATATGCACCAAGTTATAAATGCGGATATTCCGACATAAGGAACAACCAAAGAATTACGTATGCAATGAATATTGCCACATCTTATAAAAAAACACCAAATTGAAAATCCTATAAGTGAACCAATAAACAGAATAATAACAGTGTCGTATTTAGAAAAAAAGGTCTTTCTTCTTTTTCTTGGCACAATAACCTTACCGGTAGATTTTAAATTCTTCCTACCGATAGATTTCTGTTTTCTTCGTTGAGTTTTTTGATTCATTTATTATGTCCCATAGATAAAAATGTTTATAGTTTCAACGGTTCAATTTTAAACCCGGCTTTTTCTACAATTTCCATTATCTCCTGCTCAGTTATTCCTTTTGATTTCACTGTAAGCATTTTGTCGCTACCGACGATATCCACATCCCAATGAGAAACTCTTTCAGTTTTATCAAGAAATGGAGTTACTTTTGCTACACAACCACTGCAATGGATATTTGTTTTAAACTTAAAAATTTGTTGATTTTCTTTGCTCATTTTCTTCTAATTTTGATGATTGAGAACGGATATAAAATTGTGATTAAACGCAGTTGTCTATTTCTTCCATTTTAACCGCAAACTGTTGCATACTACACTGACACTACTTAAAGCCATAGCCGCTCCCGCAATCATGGGGTTGAGTAAAAAACCGTTGACCGGATAAAGGATTCCTGCGGCGACAGGAATACCGACAAGATTATATATAAATGCCCAGAACAAGTTCTGTTTGATGGTCGATACGGTTTGACGCGATAATCGGATGGCTTGGGATATCTTGGTAAGATCCGGCGAAATGATTGTTATTTTCGCTACTTCCATGGCGATATCGCTTCCCTTGCCCATGGCAATACTTACATCCGCCGTCGCCAAGGCTGTACTATCATTAATTCCGTCGCCCACCATGGCTACTACTTCTCCTTTGCGTTGAAGTTCTTTTACAAAATCCGCTTTGTCTTGCGGCAGCACTTCCGCCTTATAATACGGTATGTTTGTTTGCTGTGCAACAGCTTGTGCAGTAAACTCATTATCGCCTGTGAGCATATACACGTTAACTCTCATCTCTTGTATTTGCCGGATCGCTTCTACCGAGGTTTCTCTTATCTTGTCTGAGATAGCCAATACAGAAAGGGTTTGTTTACCGCTCGCAAACCAGATTACCGTCTTTGATAGTTTAGCCCATTCTTCAGCTTGCTGTTGTAACCCATTTGTTATGGGAATATTGTTCTCTGTCAGTAGTTGTTTGTTGCCGACAAAATAACTTTCACCCTTGTACATTGCTTTTACCCCTTTACCGGTAATACTCTCGAATTTGGATAATGAAACATCTTGCACATATTCCAGATAGTTAACGACCGCTTCTGCCAATGGATGCCCGGATTGTTTTTCGATACTTAATAAGACTCGTTTGCCTAAGTCCGTTTCGTCAAGCCATTTACTATCCGTTACCTGTGGCTTTCCTTTCGTGATGGTTCCGGTCTTATCCAGTACGACTGATTGTATGTTCCTGGCAAGTTCCAGGCATTCGGCATCTTTGATTAAAATTCCGTTTTCCGCACCTTTTCCTATACCAACCATAATCGCCGTAGGGGTAGCCAATCCCAATGCACAGGGACAGGCAATCACCAAAACGGTAATCGCCGCTAAAAGTCCGTGTGCAACATTATTTTGGCCTCCAAACAGCAGCCATATAATGAACGTGATTAGGGCTATTCCTATTACTGTCGGAACAAATATGCCGGCAATTTTATCGACGAGTTTTTGAACCGGAGCTTTGCTGCCTTGCGCATCCTGTACTGTTTTAATGATTTGAGCGAGCACCGTTTCCTTACCGATTTTTTCGGCTTTAAACTTGAAACTGCCTTTTTGATTGATCGTGCCGGCAAACACCTTTTCATTCTCTTCTTTCAGTATCGGTACGGATTCACCGCTCAACATACTCTCGTCGACATATGAACTGCCGGAAGTGACAATACCATCTACTGCGATTTTTTCACCGGGTTTTACCAGAATGATATCGTCTATAGTTACATCTCCGATACAGGCTTGTTTTTCCTGTCCGCCGGGCAAAACGATCGTCACCGTTTTCGGCTGTAGTCCCATCAACTTTTTAATTGCAGAAGAGGAATTTCCTTTTGCTGTTTCTTCCAATAGTTTACCTAAAAGGATAAAGAAAATAATCACCGCCGAAGCTTCAAAATACACATGGGGCTGCAAGCCTCTTGCAAGCCAGAAATCTGCAAACAACATATTGAATACGCTGAATAAATAAGCCGTTCCTGTGCTCAATGCAACCAACGTGTCCATATTGGCAGAGCGATGTTTCGCTTGTTTCCATGCATTGACGAAAAAGCCCTTGCCTACCCAAAATACAACGGGTGTTGAAAACAGCCATGAGATTTCGTTACCATAGGGCAAATCCATAAAGAACATACCGATCATAACTACCGGAAGTGAAAGGATACCGGCCAAAAAGGTTTTATTCCTTAACGTCTGGAAATTTTTTTCGCGAATGGTTTCAAGCAGTTCTTGTCGGGACGTTTCATCTTCGATAAGTAAGTCATAACCGGCAGATTGAACTTCTTTTTGCAAAGCCGGCGGATCGATCTTATTCGCCATGTATTTTACCGACAATGTAGCGGTGGCAAAATTTACGGAAGCATCGGCAACTCCGTCTATCGATTTCACGATGTTTTCTACATTCACAGCGCATGAAGCGCAACTCATATTCAATACCGGAAAAGACTGTTGTATGAGGTCTTCTGCTTTTGCCGGGCTTTTATCGTTTGTCATACATTCTTTGTTTTATTTTACGGTACAAAGGTGATGACAATTTCGATTCGGGTTATTGTGTATTTCTGGAATAGATTTGTAAGATTTACACTTTGTCCAATGGCTTCCTTTTGTTTTCTTTGATCTGTTTGAAACGACTGGGAGTAACGCCAGTCACTTTTTTGAACTGATTGCTCAGGTACCCCAAGCTGGAATAGTTCAGGCGGTAAGCAATCTCACTCAACGACAACTCATCATATACCAATAATTCTTTCACTTTCTCTATTCTCTGAGCGATAGAGTATTTTTCAATTGTCGTACCTTCTTCTTCCGAAAATAAATTGGACAAGTAGCTATAATCATGATGCAATTCAGTACTTAATATATTTGATAAATTGGACTTTGTGTCATTCGCCCCATAATGTATGTAGTGAATGATAATATTCTTTATTTTTTCTATGATACGGCTCTTTTTGTTATCGATTAGTACAAAACCCAGTTCGGTCAACCTCGCGTCCAATACAAGTCTTTCTTCATCTGACAATTCTTTTTCAAGAGTGACTTCTCCTAATTGTATATCTTTTATACCGATACCAACGTTACATATTTCATTTTGCACCACCATAATGCACCGATCACAGACCATGTTCTTTATGTATAGCTTTGTCATTGTCATATTGTTTATTTCACTCTGAGATATGCCGGTATTTCGATACAAAAGTATATCATTTTTCAATACGAAAAGAATGATTATCCGCAATAGATGAAAAAAAATGCACCGGAAGGTTATAGGCCATCCGATGCATTCATATATATGTGTTGGCTTATCTTAGGGTTTCTTCTTGATTATAAGTCCTAATTCGTCCAATTGTTCTTGTTCGATTCTCGAAGGCGCATCGATCATGACATCGCGTCCCGCCGTGTTTTTCGGGAAGGCGATGCAATCGCGAATGCTGTCTAATCCGGCCAAGATGGATACGAAGCGATCTAACCCGAAAGCGATACCTCCATGAGGAGGAGCGCCGTAGCGGAATGCGTCCATCAGGAAGCCGAACTGTTCTTGTGCACGCTCTTCGGTAAATCCAAGGACGGAGAACATTTTTTTCTGGAGATTGCTATCGTGTATACGGATTGATCCGCCGCCTACCTCGACACCGTTTATAACGATATCGTATGCGTTTGCCCGCACGGCGCCGGGATCGGTGTCGAGCAACGGAATATCTTCCGCTTTTGGGGAGGTGAAAGGATGGTGTTTGGCAAAGTAACGCCCCAGTTCTTCATCTTTTTCCAGTAAAGGAAAATCGACGATCCACAGACATCGGTAGTCTTGTTTGTCTCGTAGTCCGAGGCGCGAGCCCATTTCCAGTCGCAGTTCACCTAATTGCTTTTGCGTTTTTTCGGTATCCCCGGCAAGAATGAGCAATAAATCACCTGGCTTTGCCCCGCAACGTTCAATCCATGTTAGCAGGATCTCTTGCGAATAGAACTTGTCGACCGACGATTTAATCGAGCCATCGGTGTTGTAGCGAACGTATATCAACCCTTTAGCGCCTATTTGAGGGCGTTTTACGAAATCGGTCAATTCGTCGATCTGTTTTCGGGTATACGCGGCACAGCCTTCGGCACAGATTGCGCCGACATATTCAGCCGAGTCGAAAACGACGAAATCCTGTCCTTTGGTAAGGTCTTTGAGTTCGTTAAATTTCATTTCGAAACGGATGTCCGGTTTATCCGAGCCATAATACTTCATGGCATCGGCATAAGTCATGCGTGGAAAGTCTGACAACTCGATTCCTTTTATCGTTTTAAAAACATGTTTGGCGAGACCTTCGAACATTGTGAGCACATCTTCTTGTTGTACGAAAGACATCTCGCAGTCGATCTGCGTGAATTCGGGTTGGCGGTCCGCTCGTAAGTCTTCATCGCGAAAACATTTCACAATCTGGAAATAACGGTCGAACCCCGATACCATCAGCAATTGCTTAAAGAGTTGAGGCGATTGCGGCAAAGCATAAAATTCCCCCTGATTCATGCGTGAAGGAACGACAAAGTCTCGGGCACCTTCGGGGGTCGATCCGATGAGCACAGGAGTTTCGACTTCGAGGAAAGAGCGCTCGTTCAAGTAGCGGCGAGTCTCGAACGCCAGTTGGTGGCGCAGTTCGAGATTTTTCCGGACAACTTCGCGGCGCAAGTCTAGATAACGGTATTTCATGCGGATATCATCGCCGCCGTCGGTTTCGTTGTCGATAGTGAAAGGCGGTGTTTTGGCCGCATTCAATATGTTGAGTTTCGAAACGATTATTTCGATATCGCCGGTAGGAAGATGGGGATTTTTACTAGACCGTTCCTTTACGATTCCGGTGACTTGGATGACATATTCACGTCCCAGTTTGTTGGCCTGCTCAAAGAGGTCGTGATTGATTTTTTGATCGAAGGAAAGTTGTGTTATTCCATAGCGATCGCGTAGGTCGATGAACGTCATTCCTCCCATTTTCCGGATTCTCGATACCCATCCGGCTAAAGTAACTTCGTTGTCGATGTTATCTTGGCGTAATTCGCCGCAAGTATTGCTTCTGTACATATTCTTGTTTTACAAAATAGTCGGTTTGTTTACTATTTCCATGAACGAAAAAAGGCTATTGAATTATTCAACAGCCTCAGATCCCGTCGGGATACCAGGATTCGAACCTGGGACCTCCTGCTCCCAAAGCAGGCACACTAACCGGACTGTGCTACATCCCGATATTCTTTCTCTTAAACGTGGCTGCAAAAATACAACGAAAGTCCGTAATATCAAAACTTTTCCCGGCTTTTATTCCCTCGGAAAAAGAATGCTTTGGTGACGTTTTCTCGTTTTCGGTGGCTAATCTCCAAGCAGGTATCATAAAAAAGGAGCTTGAAATGTTTCAAACTCCTTTTAAGTCGTTATTGTATGAAGGTTAGAAGAATCTGAATCGATTATCTTCCACACCCAGTTTCTTCTTTAATACATCGGCCGATTGCATTTGATAGCGATAGGCGTTATTGCCTTGTAGGATTCTTTTCTGCTCTTTTGCATCGTAGGTCTCGGAGCCTTGTGTGCGATTCGCCACGGAAGTTACAAACACACCCATGTTCCCTTTTAACGGACCGGTAATGGTATTGAGCGGAGCAAATGCGGATACCGCATTCAGAGCAGGCTCATAACCGATTCCCGTAATGTTTTGCGTGTTGAAGTTGACGAACTTCACGGTGTCGGGCGTGGCATTCATTGCTTGAGCATACGCTTCTATCGAGCCCAGTTTTTTCGAAGAGAGATCGGCGATGATTTTTTCTGCTTTTTTCTCGTTCGTTAATCGGGTGCGAATGGTCGATGCGACTTCCGATAAAGGAGTCGTACCCGCCGGAATCACTTCATCTACCCGGGCTATGATTCTCATATTGGTCAAATCGAATTTCTTTACAGCGCCTTTTTCTTTTTCGTTCGCAGCCCAAGTGATGACCTGACGCGAACCCGGAATCTGTCCGAGAGAGAAATCATTAGCCGATACCGAAAAGTTCGGGACAATAGAATAACTTTTTTCTGCGGCCAATTGGCTGAAATTCTTACTTACATCGGGAATGGAAACAAACTGGTTTAATTCATTATCGACGTTGTTCGAGGTCTTTTCACTGGGCACTACCGGCATATTGACAACGGCCAATTTGTATTTTTGCACCGGCGATGTCCTCTCTTCCACTTGCATAAGAACTTGCTGGCCTGGGAGTCTTAATTTCATTACTTCTCCCAGAGGAGCATTAAAAGCGTTTTTAGCCAAATCGCCTCCTATAGAAGTAAGATCTATTTCTCTTGCCCAACCGATATCGCCGCCGTTTGATTGCGGATTCAGGCTGTTCGCTACTTCCGCAAACGATTTGCCCGACCGGACTTCATTATAGATACTGTCCACGAAATTGGTTACTAACGTATCTTGTCCTGCGGCCGAAGCATCAGGGATTGCGATGATCCGTAAATGAACCGAGTCGGGAGCAACTGTTTTGTCGATTAATTTATATAATTGAAACGAGTCCCCTTCCCGTACCGGACCATACATTTCGCTCACCGCGGCTGTGCGGGCAAAAGCTAACTGTCCGGGAGTAAGGAGATTTTGTGATACAAAAACGTCGCGATAAGGAGTCTCCGAATAGTCGGCTACCACCGGAGCGGGGTTCTCTGCTTTTTGCAGCGCCTCATAAGCTTGTTTTGCCGAGGCTTCTATTTCGGCAAAATCCTCGTCGCTGGGAACGATTTCCTTCGTGAAATAAGACAACTTTACAATAGGAGCTTCCAAAACGAAGGTCTTTTTATGTTTGTTGTAAAATGATTTTACTTCCTCGTCGGTAACCTTAACGGTTGAGTCGGGAATAGAAAAATAATTCTGCGCCACATACGTGATGTCGGCGTTTTGCTGAGACAAGTCGAAATAGTTTTTTGCTTCCGTATCGTTTACCATGATCGCACTCGACAGTAAAGAAACATATTTTTCTTCGAGTCGTTGGTATTGGATCATTTTTTCGATAAACAACCATAAGGATTTATACTGATCGACCATTGCTTGTTGTTCGGGTTGAGCGGAAGTTGACGGCGTGTTGATCACGCTGAGAAATTCGGTAAGGGCCGCTTTGTTGAACACACCTGTTTGAGGATCGACAAAGAAAGGCAGTTGCTGCAACAGCGGCGAAATGTTTTCGCCTTGAACCAAATCATTGATTTCTTCTTTTGAGACGGTTAAGCCCAGTTTTTTTGCCTGATCTTCCAATAACCGCTCACGGACCATTTGTTGATAAACCGCTTCGCGGATTTGAGAAGAGGTGTTTTCATCGAGCGATGATTGTCCGCTCGTCATTTTCTGAAATTCTTCCCATTCGCTTACGCGGTCTGCATATTCTTTCGTTGCGATGACTTCGCCGTTTACGACAAAAGCCTTGTCGCGCGATCTGTTAAATAAGGTTGTTCCTGAGGTGATTAAGTCTCCTAAAACAAAGGCCAACAAAGCCACGCCGATGACGATGACTAAAAGCGTTCCTTTATCTCTAATTTTTTGTAAAGTAGCCATTGAACTATCTTTTTAGTTACATTTAAACATTCAAATATGTATATATTCCAAACAGGGCACGAAGGTAGTAAAAATAAAGCAGATAATGTTATTTTTTGACGGAAAAATTTCTTTTGCCGAGGCGTCGGTTGGAGCGACACTCTCGATAGAGTCAAGTTATAACCTCCTCGATATGTAATCGTACTACTTCGATTTTCCGGGTTGTCACTTTCAGTATCTTAAATGTGAATTTGCCAATCATGATCGTTTCGTATGTTTTAGGAAAACGCTGAAGGTGATGCAGAAGAAAACCCGCAATGGTCGAGTAGTCATCCGACTCCGGTAAGCCGATATGATACTTCTCATTCAACTGGTCGATTTCCACACGTCCCGCTAACACATACTCGTTGTCACTTTCTTGTTTTACAAATTTATATTTAACGTCATATTCGTCTTCAATATCGCCGAATATTTCTTCCACTAAATCCTCGATGGTAACAATGCCCGATGTGCTGCCGAACTCATCGACTACCACCGCAATACTTTTGCGTTGTTGCATCAGGTCACTCATCAGTTTGTTGGCCTGCATGCTTTCGGGAACGAAAGAGACAGAGGCGATATTTTTGGTCCAATCTTCAGGATTGTTAATGATTTCCCACGTATGAATATATCCTATGATATTATCAATATCATCTTTATAAACCAAGATTCTCGAAATACCCGTTTCGATGAATCTTTGCTTGAGCGTTTCCACACCGGTATCTTCGCTGACCGCCACGATGTCGGCGCGGGGAACCATACAATCCCGCACTTTGGTAGATGAGAAGTCGAGCGCATTTTGAAAGATTTTCACTTCGGGGTCGACCTGCATCTGATCGGGCATATCTTCAATGCTCTGCCGGACGTATGAATTCAATTCGACTCGTCCGAGTTCTCGTTCCTTCGAGAGAGCCGATCGGATACCAAAAAAAGAGAGAATACCTTTTGAAAGGATAATAAAGAACCGGGTTACCGGATAGAGGAAAACATAGAAAATGAAAGCCGGAAAGACAAATGTCTTAACCCACCCGTCGGCGTTTTTCTTGAAGACGGCACGAGGGAAGAACTCTCCCGTGAGCAAGATGAAAAACGTCGCAAAAAGAATGATCAGAAAATAATTCAGCAGGGGATTAGGATGAATTTTCCGTTCAATATAGGGATAACCGATGAGAATAGTAAAATAGATGAAAAAGACTAAGACAACCAATCTGCCCGCGTCTAAGGTTTTCATGAACATGTGTGAATGCGTGTAGATCGTATTCAACATGTAATTAAAAGGGCCGGCCGATTTTTTCGTGACGGCATACCGCAACTTGTCGGAGGATACGAAAGCCACCTCCATGCCCGAGAAGAACATGGAAAGGATCATAAAAGCAATCCACCATCCGATAAGCGTTGATATATTCATCATCTGCTATTGCTATTGCGTCGTTTCCGGTTGGATGAGCTCTTCAGAGGCTAACGAATCGGCCGGTTCGAGGTCTTCCTGCACGGGAATTATGCCGTCGAAAGGCCGGAAGATGCGATATTCCGTCATTTCCTGATTCGACTCGAAGCCGTATGCCTTTACTTTCCGGAGTCCCTGCGTTATTTCGATATATTTGTCGGAATAGACTCTTTCTTTGCGCTGATCCCAGAATAATTCATCGCTATCGAATCGTTCACCTTTGATATTTTCGACATGGACGTTTCCTTTTAATCTCCAAAGATTTTGAGAGGTGTAATTCCACGCTGTGTCGGCTTTCACGGTCGCTTCGATATTGAAAGTCGAATCGAATTGCTCCAAATAAATTCCTTCCGGAAAAAACCAATAAGGCTCTTTTGCTTTATCGAAAACCTGCCAGACAGCGGCTATGACTTTGTAGCGCGTCACCCCTGAATCGGAAATTAACGTGGTTACCGTATCTGTAGTCATAGACGGCACCTGTTCCGGATCATATTCGAAAGCCATCAGGTTCTCATCTTTTTTCTTACAAGATGTGACCCATATCATCGACATAACGATCAAGAGAATCGTTATTGTACGAAAAGAAGTCAATATGTCCGGGAGTCTTTTCAAAAATCTTTTTAATTGAACTGACGTTTGAAGAACCACAATTCATTAATGTTCATATTGACCGATATCTTAAACATATCCTGTTTAATCATATTGCTTTTTTCGGGTTGCTGTCTGGAATAACCGAAACCGATATTCAGCATCGAAACGCGCCCCGATAGATTATCGCGGAACGGAAGTCCCAACCCGAAGTTGATGCCGTATTCTTTGTATCCGCCCACTCCCAGACTGGTATTTGTAGCGGGATCTTTTACGTTTACATTGATGTACGAATTGCTATAGGATACCCCGCCCCTGAAGCGAATCCGTTGGAAGAAATTCCGGCTTAACGGATCGATAATATATTCCGCTCCCGCATTAATCCTATACAGGTTGTTGAAACGGGAGGCATCCGTCATGCCATCCAAAAGCGAGGGATACGACGCATCTTTCCATAATTGATACGTCCCGTCGATTCCGACCACTAAGTGAGCGTTCATGTACGTAGCGCCGAGGCCGAAAGATTGAGGTATTTCGAACGTCTGCGCAGCGGCCGTATCGGTCTTTTGTATTTGAGCCGGGCTGGAGTAAGGATATTTATAAGGATCGGCCGTGTACAACATTTCGGTGGGATACACAACGGCCGAAGGACTCACTTGCGGCGTATATACGGCACCCAAAGTCACCGAACTTGTCCGGTTGATAGGGTAAGTATATTGCACGCCCAAGTCGTATTTGAGATGATGAATGGAATACGTCTGTTTACTTTCCGATATTAAGGCGGAAGTAGAGGTCGGTATTCCGACGGTGCTATAGGTGATATTCCCGAATAAATACGATATATTCGCCCCGACAGATATATTTTTAAAGGGTTCCCATGCAATACCCCCATACACCTGACTCAACCCGCCGGTGCCTCGATAGGTTTCCTGATACTGGATGCTTTCTCGCGAACGGGTAGCACCATAATTATAACCTACTTTGGAGAACGGCAGGAGGCCAACACTAACCCCCACGTTTTTGAAAACGGGGAATTGCATGGCGATGTAATCCAAGTTGCCATTATAGTAATCGCGGATATTGCTTCCATCGCCGAGTCGGGTCATTTGCCCCGACACCCCTAAATCGAAAATAAAAGTAAGAGTGTCTATTTCGGAGTAGGAAGCCGGGTTTCCGGGGTTAACCTGCTGACTTCTTCGTAAGCCGTAACGAATGCCCCCCATTGCCTCGGAAGCTCCGAAAGACGGGTTCGATAGTAGTCCGTACCCATATCGTCCATAGGGTGAATTGGAGCCTACTTCTTGAGCAAAGAGGACAATCGTAATCGTAAGAAAAGCGATTAACGAGAAAAAACGTTTTTTTGTTCTATTCATTTGTTTCGATAATATCAACAAACCCGGGTTGCCTTGTCTAAATTGATTTGAGATTGCAAAGATGATACATTTTTGCGTTGTAACCAACAAATACACAAATTCTTCGTGTTAAAAAGATTAAAGTCGACCGTTTTATCTGCCGGGGATGTCGCTCGGAGCGACACCCCCGGTGACAGAATATCGATTAAAAGAAACGATTGAATGCCAACAGGCGACTGATATACTTACCGATAATATCGAATTCGAGATTGACGACGGATCCTTTTTGGATTTGATGGAAATTGGTGTTCTCGTGCGTATAGGGAATGATCGCTACTTTAAATGAGTTTTCGGTCGGTTCCACCACCGTAAGGCTTACGCCGTTTACGGTAACCGATCCTTTGTCTACGGTCAGGTATCCTTTCTGCGCCATTTCTTTGTCGAAAGCATATTCAAAAGAATAATACCAACTTCCGTCGGCTTCGGTAACGCCGGCGCATACCGCGGTTTGATCGACATGTCCCTGTACGATGTGCCCGTCGAGGCGTCCGTTCATCAACATGCTGCGCTCGAGATTGACTTTACTCCCGATTTCCAACAAGCCAAGGTTCGAGCGGTCCAATGTTTCCTTGATCGCCGTTACCGTATAGGTGTCGCCCTCAATAGAAACAACCGTAAGGCATACGCCGTTGTGCGAGATGCTTTGATCGATTTTCAATTCATTGGTAAAGGAACATCTGAGGGTGATGTGCAGGTTCCCTTGTTCTTTATTCAGTGCGACAACGGTTGCCGCTTCTTCTACAATTCCTGAAAACATATAATTTAAATTTGCTAATTTGCTAATTTGCTGATTAGCTGATTTGCTAATTTACCAAATGGAGGCTCTTTGCTCTTTAGGCAGATACAACGGGTCGGAAGGCTGGATGTTAAACGCTTCGTACCAGGCATCGATATGAGGCAGCGCTCCGTCAACTCTCCATTTTCCCAGAGAATGCGGGTCGATACGGGTGAGGCGGAGGATTTCCGCATCGCGTACATTTCCAGCCCAAAGATTCGCATAGCTAAGGAAGAATCGTTGTTCGGAGGTGAAGCCGTCGATCTTTTCGTTCGATTGGGCCTGCGGAGTCTTCAGAAAAGCGTGATGCGAAACTTGGAGTCCGCCGTGGTCGGCGATGTTTTCGCCTAAGGTATAGGTTCCGTTGGCGCGTACGGTGTCGAGAACCACAATATTATCGAAATGGCGCACCAGCACGGCAGCCCGTTCGTCGAAACGCGTGGCGTCTTCCGGAGTCCACCAATCGGCTAAGTTACCGTCTTTATCGAACTTGCGGCCCTGATCGTCGAACCCATGCGTCATTTCGTGGCCGATAACCACTCCGATGCCTCCGTAGTTAATAGCATCGTCGCCGTTCATATAGAAGAAAGGCGGTTGCAGGATTCCGGCGGGAAAGCAAATCTCGTTGGACGACGGATTGTAATAGGCATTGACCGTTTGGGGCGACATGTACCATTTGCTTTTGTCGACCGGCTTTCCGAGGTCTTTGAGCATATCATCGTATTCGAACTCGGAGGCGCGGACGATATTCTGCCAGTAAGAATCGTCCTTAATGTCGAGCGGCGAGTAATCCTTCCATTTATCGGGATAGCCGATTTTTACGATAAACGTATTCAGCTTTTCCTCTGCTTTGGCCTTGGTGGCGTCGCTCATCCATTCCACCTGGTTGATGCGTTCGCCTAACGAAATCCGTAGATTTTCCACCAGCGTGAGCATCCGTTCCTTGGCTTCGGGCGGAAAGTATTTCTGTACGTATAGTTGTCCGACAGCTTCGCCGAGGGCGCCGTTCACCGCATCGATACTCCGGCGCCAGCGGGGACGCAACTCTTTGCTTCCGCTTAACGTTTTGCCGTAGAAATCGAAATTCGCATTGATGAAATCGTCGCTGAGGTAGCTTGCGGCTGAATTGATGACTTTCCAGCTCAAATAATTCTTCAATGCGTCGATCGGCTGTTTGTCTATCAATGCGATGGATGCTTTGACCGGTTCGATTTGCGATACGTTCAGGCTGTCGAAAGCGGAAGTGCCGGTTTGTTCGAAGAAAAAGTCCCATTCAAACGGAGCGACTTGCTTGTTGAGGTCGGCGGCAGCTATTTTGTGATAGTTGAGTTCGGGACGGCGGCGCATTTCTTTCGATATATGAGCTTTGGCCAGTTCTGTTTCGATACTCATCACCTGTGCGGCCGCTTGTTTGGCGTCGGCATCGGCGTAACCGGCATTGGTAAATTGTTTTTCCAGAAGCTTCACGTATTCCTGCCGTACCATTTGGGTGTGGTCGTCTTGCAGGAGATAATAATCGCGGTCGCCCATGCCGATACCGGATTGGTAAAGATGGGCGATGTTGATGGCGCTGTTCATATCGTCGGGGCCAACCGAGAATCCGAAAAACGGATTGGACGCATAACGGCCTACCAGAGCCGTTAACCGGATAATATCCTTCTTGTCTTTCGCGTCGGCGATTTCTTGCAATTGAGCCTGAATGGGAGCTGCACCGTCGGCATTAAGCTTGGCGCTGTCGAGGCCCATTTTGTAGAGATCGCCCACTTTTTGGGCATTCGATCCGGAGGCATTTTCCTGTTTTCCCAGCTCTTCAATTAATCCTTGAATCTGCGATTGATTTTCTTCGCGCAGTTTGTCGAACGATCCGTAGCGGGCATATTCGTCGGGGATGGGATTGGCTTTTTGCCAACCTCCTGTGGCATATTGATAAAAACTTTCGCCGGGAGTGGCGGTAGTATCTAAGTTAGCCAGATTGAGGCCGTCGTTTTGCGAGGCCTTCTGTTGAGAACAACTTGTTGTGACCATAATAGCTAAAACGATAATGGGAAATACTATTCGTTTCATAAAGTGAGATAATTAAATTATTTAGTAGCTACAAAAGTACAAAAATATTTCGGTAGATCGGACAGTAATTCTATCGGAAGATTGCGGAGCAGCTATTTGCGGTTTAAGAAAAAGAAGTTGTCTTCACCGATTCCGAGGTCGAAACGCCCGGAAGTAAGGGAAAAAGGCTCGTTGTTATAGATTCCTTTCAGATGGAAGGTGCCGGAAACGATGACCCGCATAAGTTCTTTGTCTACAGATAGTTTTTGAGCCTGTTTGAAGGAGATCGAGCCCTCCAAAATCTCGATAATGCTCTCATTGACGGATACGGTGCACTCGTTTCCGGTCAGATCGAACGTTTTCCCTTTGAGCGAAATCAAGCTATTGTAATTTGTCGGTGCGTAGCCGGGAAACGAAAAGGTAAGGACTTGCATAGGACCGTTTTTGTGCCCCATCAAATGCCAGTTTGTCGCTCCCGCTTCGACAATTATTTTGGTCGGGATGTCGTATTGTTCGGAAATAAAAGGCGTGCGATCCCAGTAAGCCCCAAACGTGTTGTAGCCCCATTCCGAATAAATGGGCAGCCCGGGACTGTCTACATCTTCAATAAATATCGATTGGCTGATGCGATAATCTTCATATGAGCTACAGCCGGTAGCGAATAAGGCGAGAACGATTGTAAAAAGAATGATTTGCTGTTTCATATTGGAAATGCGGATTTAAAAAGATGATTTACCTGTAAAGAGTTGCATGGGGAAAGAAATGGAAAATTGGGCTCCGGAAAATTCCTGCGGCGTAACCACACTGAAATTGTCTTTGGTCAGATAGCGGGAAGGAATGATTACTTCCGCACTGTAACGGATGCCATTGCGTTGGGTAAGCCGTAGGCCGATGGTTCCGTAAAGGGTGGAGTAAAAGCGGTTGAGACGGATGTCTGCATCGTCGAGCAGTTCTTGTGCGTACGGATTCATTTCGGGGTTTCGGAAGCGGATATGCGTTTTTCCGTAAACTTTCATTCCTATTTCACTGCCCGCCTTTACGTAGAGTTGCCAATTACTCCGGTATCCCAATACCACCAAACTTATTTCCAGGGGGACGGACAGGTGATTGACGGTTTCCTCAATAGAATGTATGCGGTAAAATTCCACCGCTTCGTGCCCCTGACGGCGCAAAAAGAAATAAGACTGTTCTCCCTCCGAAATATTGCCGAGAAACTCGTAAGCCGTGCTAAAGCGCAAGCCTGTGCCTACATATACGCGTCCTTTCCATAATGTGAATTCGGGCTTGATGCCGATATACTGAAAAGATCCCTCGGAGCCTGCATGAACAGGGTCGGCATACAAGTTTGCTCCATAGCTGTTCACATCTTGGCGAATGTTCCATCGGGTGTCGGGTTCGCCGGACCAATCGGCCCCGCCGGCTTCAACGGCGATTCGTAACGGGACGTTGTCCTGAGCGCTTAACGCACTTGCCATCCACAAAAACAGCAAGCATAGTAAAAGTTGTTTCATTTTAAAAGTTAGTCAATAGTTTAACGATTTCGTGATTCCCCGGCTCGTGAGTCCGGAGAACGAGCGATTACTTTTTATAGATGGAGAACGAAGAAAAATGCTGCATGGGTGAAGGTTAAAAGTTTCGGCGGAGGGTTAAAACGGGAAGATCAACGGCAAGGCGATGATCATTGCTATGAGATAAACGATTTGCAACGGTAATCCCACTTTGACATAATCCATAAAATTGTATTTTCCGGCGGACATCACCATGGTATTCGGCGGGGTGGAAAAAGGACTTGCCAGGCACATGCTCGCCATAACGGTTACTCCGATGAGGAACGGGTAGGGGCTTACCCCCATCGAGACCGCCGCTTGCAGGGCAATGGGTGCGAAAAGAATGGCTGTGGCCGTGTTGCTGATGAACATCGTGAGGAAGGACGTGGCGGCTAAAATGCCGGCCAGCACGGCGTAAGGCCCGTATACCCCCAGCGTGTTCATAATGCCTCCGGTGATGGCGGCCGAGGTGCCGGTCTTTTCCATCGCACTGGCCAGGGGCATCATCGCGGCAAAAAGAATGACGCTTTCCCAGTTGATGGAACGGTAAGCGTCGCGCACGGTGCGGAAGCATCGGCTGAGAATGACGGCAACGGAAGCCAACAGCACTGCGATCACGGGCGGGAACCAATTGAGCGCCATCGACAGCACCATAAACACCAGTATGGCGGCTGCAAAAGGCGCCTTGTTGTCGAGTGTGATCTTCGAGGCTTCGATGTCGGGATGGCCGATGACCACCACATCCGGCTCCAGGCGGTCGAGGCGGCTGATGTCTTCCCAAGTGCCTTGTATCAAAAGCATGTCGGCGGCCTGCATCTTCGCATCCTTAATATCCTGGATAATGTATTGGTCTTTGCGTTGAATGGCGAGGATGTTCACATTGTAGTTTTCGCGAAATCCGGACTCTCTCACGATGCGGTTGTGAAGCCTGGAGTTGGCTAAAAGCACCACCTCCGCCATGCCGATCTCTTCAAAACGGAATTTGCCGGCGAATTTGGGTTTTTGGCGTTCTCCGTTGATATCCTTGTCGAGAAATTCCAATCCGTTTTCTTCTGCAAAGTGGCGGATGTTTTCATATTCGCCGATGATATACAGCACATCGTCGCAGGTGAGGATGGTGTCGGCTTCGGGCAACCGGGTGACGGTATTGCGCACGAGGGGCGAGTGCGATTTGGTGCGGATTTCGGTGATGGTGACTTTATAGCGTTTGGTGATGTCGAGCTCGGCCAGCTTCTTGTCGATTACCCCGGAGTGGCGGGGAATCTCCAGCCGGTACAGGTTGTCCGTCACGCGGTATTGAGCGGCTAACTGATGCGGCGACTTCACGTTCGACCGGTTTTCGGACAGGCCGTCCTCGCCTTTCTTATCCAATATTTTCGATAATGGCCAAAGAAGAAACAGTCCGATGACGAACAGCACCATTCCCGCGGGCAGGATGGTGAAAAAGCCCAGCCCTTTGTATCCGGCTTCGACCAGCACATTGTGTATGACGAGGGTGGGAGCCGTACCGATAAGCGTCATCATGCCTCCGATGCTGCTGGCGAAGGCCAAGGGCATCAACAACCGCCGCACGTTGGCATGCGATTGAGTGGCCACGCTGATGACGATAGGCATGAGCATGGCTACGGTGGCCGTATTGCTCAGGAACGAGCCGATGAGCACCGCCACAACGAGGATTAACATAAACAGTCGATGGGTGCTTTTACCGGCGAGCTTCAGCAAGCCGCTACTAAAGTAGGCCGCCAGTCCCGTTTGTGTAATGGATGCGCCGACGATGAAGAGTCCCGGGATCATAATGACGATGGGATTGGAGAACCCCGACAGGGCTTCTTCGGCCGTCAGGATGCCCGTCAGCACCAAAGCCAACAGGGAACATAAGGCGACTATGTCCGATCGGATCTTACCCCATACAAACAAGCCTGCGGTAACGGCCAATACCGTAATGGTGACAATCATCTGAGCATTCATCGGCAGATAATACACATTTTGGACGCAAAGGTACAATATTTCGGTTATTTACTCACCAAATAGATTGAAAATAGATTGAAGGGAGATGGATACTCCTCAAACTTATTTCGTATCTTTGTATGTCATTTTACATGAATATTTATGTGCAAAACAAAAGAATCCGCCATACACAAAACCGTTCGGGCGATGCACCGATTACCCCGGGAGAAGGCCGAGCAAATATCTGAATTCGCCGACTTTATGATAAAGTCTTACGAAGATCAGGAACTTACGCATGATATCGAGTATATCGCTTCGGAAGACAGTTCATTTGATTTCCTGAATGAGGAAGAGGACCTTTATACAGTGGATGATTTGATAGAAATCTATCATGGAAAAAGGTGATATCATCCTCATTACTTTCCCTTTTACCGATTTGAGCAGCAGTAAACTACGGCCTGCTGTGGTATTGGCTACGACTGAGGCGGATGTGGTCGTTTGCTTTATTACCAGCCAAACGAGTCACAGGTTAACGGGCGATATGCGGATAAAGCCGACCCAAATCAATGGGCTAAAATACCCTTCTCTCATTAGGATCGGGAAGATAGCTACCTTGAGCCAAGTCCTTGCGAAAGGGTTAATAGGTAGATTGGGCCTTTCGGAAATGGCCGTCCTCGATAGCGGATTGAAACAGTTTTTCCAACTTCTGTAAATAAAACCGCTGTCCGCTGACGCAAAATCTCCTCATTCGTAACCGATATCGTTTGAAGGCGACTCTCGGCCGTCGTCATTTCCTCTTGTTTTTAAAGCCTCAAATTAATTCCGGCAAAAAGGCCTGCCTTATTCAAAAAAATCCTACCTTTGCCACCGTTATGCTCAGGCGTAACGTCTTGAAGTAAAAACGGGAAGCGTTTTTGATATCATCCGATTCTGAAATCTCGACAATTTCTACTCGTGAGGATGATAGCAACAAATGCTCCGCGCCTTCGTTGGCGTGGGGCTGTTGTCTATCATTGGCGAGTGGGATGTCGAGATCCTCAGAATCGTGATACGATCAACAGTCCCCGCGCCTCTTTTTATATAAACAGATACCGGACTTGGGGGGACGGCCTGGGAAAAGTCTTATTTATATGTAACGATGAAACACGATGCAAAATCAGTGCCCCGGCGGAAGAGCCGCCCGGCCGGGTACCCCCTGTCGCCCGATACTCCCATATACCGCACCACGTGCCCCTATTGCGGAGCGGATATATACTACACGCTCGAGATGAAACACGAAAAGAAACTCATTTGTTTGTCGTGCCTAAAGGATGTCCCTAATCCGCACTACGACCCGTCCGACCCGCGGTGCCTGCGGCGGGCATTGCGCACCGGCATCTCGGTATTTATATGTGTGGCGGCATGCATTGTCGCTGCCTGGCTGGTGTGGCGGTATGCCTTGCCGGTATAGAAGATTCAGGGCGTTTTGAAAGATGGGGCAAAAAGGATCGCGGGTATCGTGTGGAACGGCGCCCTCGAGGATGTACAGTTGTGCAAACTATCGAATATCTTTCATCAATTCTGTAAAATCCAATTTTATCAATTCCCATATTTTTCCTCTTAAACAGATGGGATCGATGTCCTCGTCAGCGGAAGTGAAATTCGTTAAATTGGCAATAATTTGATTCCTGTCATGTGTGTATTCATATCGTTTTTTGTGCAAATCCAACATTTCAGTGATGGAATAACTATTTAAGAGTTCATGAAGGTCCCAAAAATCTTTTTTTCGTCCTGAACGAGAGATAACATCTATTTTCATTGCCACCACATCGTCTAAGCTCGCTATACGGATTCCGTCTATTCTATCGCAGATATCCGTCATTTCATCATGATAATACAGGTCGACCTTTATATTTTCATTCTCTGATTTTCCTACATAATATGAACGCCCGAATCCGACAATATTTGTTCTGTCAGTGGAATAATAATAAGGATAGTGTTCGTGAAAAAAATTCTCAAAGGCTGAGAAATCCAAACTGCCATAAGGGGCAGCGGTAAATAAATCGATATCCATAGAAATTCGATGTCCTAAACGTAAAGCCAATGAAGTTCCTCCCACCAGATAAAAAGGATCGAATAAAGGAATGCTCATCAACTCGTTGAGGGTTTTCTTTAACAAAGGAGTTACCGTTTCGTAATGAAGTTGACCGTTCATCGGATTCTTGTTTATTTGGTTGTTAAATTGTAGAATCGATGAATCTCTTCTATTTCGTCCTTATTTCCTCTTTCCAAAACCCTTTTAATAACAGCTTTCTGATGTTTGCCCCAATTGATTTTGTTAAAGTCTGCATCCCAGAAAAGAGACTTGCGGATGCGGGGTGGTTCGGCATATATTCGGGAAAATTCATTGTCTTTATATTGACGGATGTTGTGGTACGTTTGCAGAATGGCAAGAAAACCCTCTTTATAACCCAAGGCTTGTTCTATTTTTAGCGCTTGTAGTACGGTCAGGTTGCGCCTTCCCGCGATAATAGCATTCATGGTTTTATACGGAATATCCGTTTGCTCGGATAAAACTTGTCGGGTGAGGCCTTTTTTCTTCAGTTCCCGCTCAATCAGCTTTCCGGGGTGAATACCTTTTAATATATCAACTTGGCTATCCATAACGCGAACTTTTGTACAAAGATAATATCAAGTAACCGATTTTCCTCTGTCTGCGTTGAACAAATTTTCGAGTAATCGAGGGAAAGGTTCGAAGCAGCACCTTCTATCCATTCAAAAACCCCTTGTCCGCATGCGGCAGACAAGGGGGAGAAATGTATGTACAGGAATAGGAAAATTTATCTCCTCCTATTTACCACTTACCATTTACTTCACTGCTTTTTCCACTTCTTTTACGGCGTCGTTCACACCGTCTTTTAGTTTTTCCCAACCCTTTTCGGCACCCGTTTTGGCGTCGCGATAGGTTTGGTTCACGTCTTTCTTCGCCTGTTCCCAGTTTTCCTGTGTGCTGTTTTGCAGGTCATTTACCTTTGCCTGGTAGTTGTCGCGGCTCTTTTCGAGGTCGGCGATAGCGTTGTCGTACGATTTTTTGGCGTCGGCCGAAAGTTCGTTCGTCTTCGCGTTCGCTTCAGCTTTGAGCTCATCGATACGGCGGTTCAACTTGTCGAGTTCGTTATTCGCTTCCTGCACCGCCTGGTCTTTTTGTGCATAATCGTAGACGGTAAAGTCCGTTGTCCCATCGGGAGTCGTTACTTCAATTTTCACTTGCTCCTTCGATTCCTGTTTTTTACTGTTGTTGCACGATGCCAGCGTTCCCACGGCAATAAAAGCCGCTACCAGAAGCCACGTGCTGTTTTGAAATAAAATCTTTTTCATACTTTTTGTTTTTTTATTCATTAAACGTATAGGATATATAACAATGCCTCTGCGAGATATGTTCATGAACTATGAACTATGAACTATGAACTATGAACTATGAAGTATGAGATATGAACTATGAGGTATGAACTATGAGGTATGAAGGATTATTATAATTTATTCGGCATCTATTGGACAGAATCGGTGTAGGGTTATTATCTTTGTAAGAATTTGAACATGATGTGATATGGCTACGATTATTATAGAAGAAAACAGCACACAGGCAAAGCAACTTATCGAGTATGTTAAGACATTGCCTTATGTTACGGTTGTTGAAGAGAAAAAGAAAAGTTTCGAGGAGACTGCCGCAGAATGTAATGCCGTTCCGGTGAGCAAATTTATTGGTGAATTGCACCGTCAAATCGATGAGTATTTCACTGGGAATGCGTGAAGTTATTATTTCAGATATTGTTATGGGTAAGATATCTGAATTGAGGATATACCTTGTCTAAGATCTCAAATTGTCTCCGGAAGCAGCTCATAAAAGGACGGATCGGATAGAACGTTTTTTATTGTCTTTAGCAAGTCGGGCAGATTATTCTTTGTGCCGTTTTAAGAAATGGAAATTACGAGGATACCGATGTGCTGTCTTCGAGAAGAATTGGGTTTTTGCATACGAAATTTTTGAAGAAGGCATTATTGTTAGAGATATGTCGCATACTTCATTATTAAAAGGATGGAAGTAGTTTGCGGATAGAAAAACCGTATGAAACCAACGTGGATGTCGTTTTTATAGTTTATTAACTTGTTCTTATACCTAACGAATCATTAAAACCGCTATATTTGCTTCGTCTTTATACAAAAGACTTGTTGTCAGCAGACAGAGTCGTTGTAGAAAGAACTCCCCTGCGTTTCACCACAGCCGAATCCTTTCCTGTTTCATAGAATCTATTCCGTCTCGCTGATTACATGATTGGCGCCATGCTTTGTGCATTCTTCCCTCTCGAAAGTCGGGAGGATGTCATTGCGGGCAGTATGTTGGGCGGAAACAAGCGTGTTTCCGGGACACTGGACAGAGTTTTGCCGTAAAAAGCTCTTTTCATGATGAACAAATTGATAGAGGTTGGATGAGATTGCAAGTACGGGGCATTATCGACGGCAGGGTTGCTCCTGTTCGGCAGAAAGAGGGTTACCGCGAATACATCGTTTCTCCAAAACGGCGGTTTGGCACTTTCTTCAGAAGAATGTTTCTCCAAAACGGCGGTTTGGCGTTTTCTTCAAAAGAATGTTTCTCCAAAACGATGGTTTGGTGGTTTCTTCAAAAGAATATTTCTCCAAAACGATGGTTTGGCATTTTCTTCAGAAGAATATTTCTTCAAAACGACGGTTTGGTGGTTTCTTCAAAAGAATATTTCTTCAAAACGACGGTTTGGTGATTTCTTCAAAAGAATATTTCTTCAAAACGGCAGTTTGGCGCTTTCTTCAAAAGAATATCCTTTCAAATACCTGTTTTGGGACCTTCCGGAGCACAATTCTCTTTATCCTTCGTTTTCCGGAGATGCTGCCGGCCGGCGGTATACCGTAAAAAACGGTTTTCTTTCAACCTTTCTTAAAATGAATCTGCTTATGCAGAAAACAAGTGTGTTATACTAAGAATCTGTTTAAATTTCTTTCGCGATTCAAAAAGAATTATTTTTTAGCAGTGTTCTTTCTCGTTTTGGCGATAATAGCGGGCTATTTGAGCCAAATAAGAGGAAGAAGAATACAAAAAAGAAACTTTTTGAAAGCGAAGAATCGTTTCATTACAGCCTTTCGTAAGAAATTTAAACAGTTTCTAAGAAACAGTTTTTAAAAATTTATTGACAAATGAAATTGTATCCCTTGAATGTTTATCGACTTGACAATGAGGATGTCTTCGCGTTGTCTAAAACGACTGTGGAAATTGCCGACGGCAAGAAAACGCTTTTTGACGCTACGTCTCAGGCAGGACTGGTGAAGTTAACGAAAAATACGAATCAATTGGCCGACCAGTTGAATATTACACAAGCTCACCAATATACCGAACAGCTTAGGGTATTGGATTATGAATGCGACCGTATTTACGGCGAAGTGAAGAATACGCTCCGCACGGAGGAGAATAGCCTTGTCGATACGGATAAAGCTGCAAAAGCGCGCACGTTCATAGAGTTTTTACAACCTTATTGGAATGCAAACAAGCTTCCGATGAATACCCAAAGTAAGTTGTTGGGCGAAATGTTCGGCAAATATACGGCTGCCAAAGAGCCGGAAACTCCACCTGCGGGAGACGCCGGAACAACTGCCGTCAACGACTTGCAGGCTTTGGCTGCCGATCTCGGCATTGACAAGGGCCTCAATGTTCTTCAACCTAAAAATGAAGAGATGGGGCAGGTGTGGAAGCAACGCAATGACATGCTCGGTGATATCGAAGAGAATGACTCGGCTTCTAAATTGAGCCACGAAACGGGGAAGTGCTACAACCGCTTTTGCTCGGCACTTGTAACACAACAGGAGTTTGTTCCCAATGAGGAGTTGGCGGCTTTGTTGAGCGACCTCGACCGCTTGAGGGTAAAATATGCGACAATCGTAGCCGCAAAAGAAACAGCCGCGAAAAAGAAAAAAGAAGAAGAGAAAAAATGAGCCGGAAAGGGGTGATGATTCCGGGGGGTGTTCCAAAAGTTGTTAGTAAACGAGTAGAAGTCATGGATTGTAACTTAAAAAGAATCATTCCTGTTTTTACTTTTGAGACAACCCCTTCCGCGATTTTATCAAGTCCGAAGCCGTCCGGCAGTTCGATAACGACTACGATTATTCTATCCCTATGTTAAGAACAGGGAAGTGGAGAAAGGGAAAACATTCCGTTCGGTGCTTGCAGCATATTTCGACACGGAGGAAGAACTTGTTCAAATCGAGAACGCCCTTCCGTTGTTGAATATCTATTTGCCCGATCTGTCGATATTTTCCGGTATCAATATTAATGCCCGCACATGGGATACGGCGGAAGAAGTGCCCGTGGCCTATTCCGACCGGAATGACGGAACGGTACTATTTTTCAATGGCGATTCGGTACAGGGCCTCGCGAGGGATGAGGTTCCGGGATTCCCCTTGCTGCTCGTCAAAGGAAACGAACGCCTGCATAAGAAAAGTTCCCTGACAAGAGGTGCGGATGCCGGTTATGGCGATTATGCGTTTATCGATCCCGCCTTTGACGGTTCCCTTCCCAAAGAAATCGACGGGTATTTAATTTACCGCGTATGAATTGTCGCACAGATAAATTTTTGGTATTAAAAAAACAGGCACTATATTTGTACTCTATAATATACTTTAGTTATCACGATATGAAAGTTATCAGTTCGGCGGAATTACGCAACAATATGAGAAAATATCTGGATAGTGCAAGAACGGAAACCGTGGTTATCCGAAGAGGCAGGAATGAAACGTTTGTTTTGACGAGGCAAGAAGATTTGCCGGAAGACTTTCATAGAGGAATTACGAAAGATGAGTTAATGAAAGGAATTGAACAGGATTTAAGGAAAATATACGGTAAATGAAAGTCCTGTTTTTGCCTGAAGTTAGGAATTATTTTGAAGAATTGTCAGTAATTCTCTATCAAAAGGAATAGAAATACATCATGGTATGTATTCTTCAATATCTATCATATAAAAGAAGATACGGTGTTTTTCGTCAGATATGTAAGCAATAACCATTTGATTGCTCAATATTTGTAATATTGTGAGTCAAAAGTTCGATCATATTCTACCCGTCAAACGGTCCTTCCCGCCATTTGACGGGTATTTAATTTACCGCGTAAATCCCCAATCTCCAACCTCTAATCTCCATCCACCATCCTCTATTCCACCATCTTCAAAAACGTTTCTTCGTCGATCAGTTGAATCCCCAGCTTGGAAGCCTTTTCGAGTTTGGCCGGGCCCATGTTGGCGCCGGCAAGGATGTAGTCCGTCTTTTTCGACACCGACCCGCTGTTTTTACCGCCGTGTTGCAAGATGAGAGCCTTATATTCGTCGCGCGAATGCACGGCGAACGTGCCGCTGATGACGAATGTCTTCCCTTGCAGCTTGTCGCTTTTGCCGGCCAGCGCTTCGGCGCTCAGCGCGAATTGGAGTCCGTGCGCGTGCAAACGTTCCACAAATGCGCGGTGCTCCGGCGCTCGCAAATAGTCGTAGACGCTTTGCGCGATACGGCCGCCGATTTCATCCACCGCCGTGAGTTGTTCCACCGTAGCCTGCGCCAACCGTTCGATGTCGGGGAAAGCCAGCGCCAGCGTGCGCGCCACCGTTTCGCCCACATAACGGATGCCCAGTGCGAAAAGCACTCTTTCGTACGGCACCGAGCGCGACGTCCGGATGCTTTCGAGCAGGTTGTTGGCGCTTGTTTCGCCCCATCGTTCCAGCGAAGCCAGATCCTCGAAGCGCAGTTCATACAAGTCGGCGGCGTCGCGAATCAATCCTTTGTCGTAGAGGAAAGCGATTGTTTCGGGCCCGATGGTGATATTCATCGCCTTGCGTGTAACGAAATGTTCGATGCGCCCTTTGATTTGCGTGGGACAGCCTTCGGTGTTGGGGCAATAATAAGCCGCCTCGTCCTCGTTGCGCACCAGGGGCGTGCCGCAATCGGGGCAATGCGTGGCGAAGGCGATCTTTTCTCCCCGCCGGCTTCCGTCCACTTGCTCCACACCCGTAATCTTGGGGATGATCTCTCCGCCTTTTTCCACATACACCCGGTCGCCCGCATGCAGGTCGAGGGCGAGGATGGCATCCTCGTTGTACAGCGACGCGCGCTTGACGGTGGTGCCCGACAGTTGTACCGGCTCCAGATTGGCAACCGGCGTCACGGCGCCCGTGCGTCCCACCTGATACGATACCGACAGCAGCGTCGTCAACGCCTTTTCGGCATTGAACTTATAAGCGATGCTCCAACGCGGGAACTTCGACGTGCTGCCTAAGTTGCGTTGCTGCCGTAGCGAATCGACTTTGAGTACCACGCCGTCGGTAGCCACCGGCAAGTGCTTGCGTTCCGTGTCCCAATACTTTAAAAAGGCGAAGACCTCTTCGCGCGAACGGCATCGTTTTATATGAGAAGAGATGCGCAATCCCCATTGCCGTGCGCGTTGCAGATTGTCGTAGTGACTGTCGCCCGGCAGCTCCGGGCCCAGCAGGAAATACATATACGAGTCGAGCTTGCGCGAGGCCACGATGCGCGGGTCTTGCAGCTTCAGCGTGCCGGAGGCGGCGTTGCGGGGATTGGCGAACAGGGGTTCCTCTTGTTCCTCGCGTTCTTTATTGAGCGCTTCGAAAACCTGCCAAGGCATGATGATTTCGCCGCGAATTTCAATGTAATCCGGCACATCGTCGCCCTTCAGCACCAGCGGTATGCTGCGGATGGTGCGCACGTTGGCGGTCACGTCGTCGCCCTGCTTGCCGTCGCCTCGGGTGATGGCCTGTACCAGGCGTTTGTGCTCGTATATCAATGAGATGGAAGTGCCGTCGTATTTCAACTCGCAAACCATTTCGAATTCCTCGTTGAGGGCGCGTTGCACCCGGTTGTAGAAGTCGGCGATTTCGCCTTCGGAATAAGTGTTTTGCAGCGATAGCATGGGATAGCGATGTTTCACCTGCGCAAAATCTTTGTTGATGTCGCTTCCCACGCGCATCGAGGGCGAATTAGGATCGGCATATTCGGGATGTTCCTTTTCCAACTCGACCAGCTTGCGCATCATCGCATCGAATTCGCCATCCGTGATGACCGGTTGCGACAACACGTAGTAGTTGTAATTATGCTCGTGCAACTGCCGCCGCAACGATTCAATTTCGGTTTTCTCCGGCGAATTACCCTCGGGTGTATTAGCGGGTTGGGTATCCTCTTGTTTGAAAAGATTCATCATTCCATCATTCATACCTCATAGTTCATACCTCATACCTCATAGCTCATAGTTCATAGCTCATAGTTCATAGTTCATAGTTCATACCTCATCATTCATACCTCATTTAAACAACCTCTTCCATGGGAAAATCAACCCCTTATGGACGGATTCGTTCAGCGTTCCGATATTGGCCGATACGGTAAGCATCTGCTGGAATAACAATTTCCCTTCCGTGAAATGCAGGTTACAGTTGAAGCGCGCGTTCACCCGGTCGGACTCGATAATCCGCACATACCATTCGTTTTCGAGATAAAACCGGCTCTGCAAAAACGGGGTTCCCCAATACAAATCACCGCCGAACCTGTCGAACAGTTTCATACGCGGGGCGCCAGCATAGAGCAGGTTTTTCGTTCCGAGGCCGCAATACTCGATATCGCCTCGCGCAATAAATCCCACGGGCTTGTCAAGCAAGGGCATTTCGCTTCGCCGGTCGCGTTCGTATCCGATGAGCGTGCCGGCAGCCAGCGTGGCGGCGAGTCCTTTTCGGTTTTCGATTTGCACGCCTGCCGAAGCTTGCAGTTGCAGGTTTTCGCTCACGCCCACCCCTTTCGTTGGCGGGCGCGTATTGGAATAATGGAACATATACGATTGGAAGTCGGCGAAGAAGATGCCTTTCGATGCTTTTCCCGACAGCCCCACAAAAAAGTGTTCGCGTTTGTCGGGTGTCGCGTAGCCGGTGCGGTCGAACCAAGCCGTGGCATACGTCCGTTCGTCGCCCAAGCGCACGAATACCCCCTGTATAAGCGGAATGAAATGATTGACCGAATCCTTGAAAAAGAAATTATTATAGTCGCCCAACACCTCTTTGCGCGGAAACGCCCCTGCCCGGAAAAGTATTTTCGGCGCCTTATATTGGTAGTACATGGTGACGTCCACTTTGTCCAGCGCCTTATCCATCCCCGGTATTTTCAGCAGGTTGACGCCGGCGTTCACCGAGTGTCGTCCATCCCACACAATACGTCCGAGTGGATTCAGCCACACGCCGTTCATCGTTTCCGAATCGATATACGACGATCCGTCGTATTCGGTATTGTCGAAGAAATAATCCACCCCCACGTTCCACCGGTATTGTTGCGCCAAAACCGTATGCAAACATCCGAGAGCGATCATCGTAAGTACTAATTTTCGTTTCATCGTGATTGTTTTTTCAATGCATAAAGATAGTTATTTTTGATAAATTCCGTTTTATTCGATTTTGTTATCGCCGGTCTTTATATGCACGACCCTCGGCTCGAGGCGTTTGGCCTCTTCCAAAGGGAGTAAGGCGTAACTCATGATGATGACGATGTCGCCCACCTGCGCCAGGCGGGCTGCCGCGCCATTGAGGCAGATCGTGCCCGAGCCCCGTTCGCCTCGGATGATATACGTCTCGAACCGCGCGCCGTTATTGTTGTTGACGACCGATACTTTTTCGTTGACGAACATCCCCGCCGCATCGATCAGATCTTCATCGATCGTGATGCTCCCTTCGTAGTTCAGATTCGCATCCGTTACGGTCGCCCGGTGTATTTTTGACTTTAAAACTTCTACCAACATTCTTTTTTTCTTGCTTTTATCTATTTTTATTCAAGTTTCGCAAGTTATTTCGCCTGAAAGTTTACAGTTTACAGTTAGTGTTTACTGCATACTGTTTACTTCTTACTCCTAACTGTTCTTAGTTTGTAGTTTGTAGTTTGCAATTTGTAATTTGTAATTCGTAATTTGTAATTCGTAATTTCTTAAGTTCCTTGCGAAACTTGAGTTTTTACAGGATGATGATTCCCAGCATCTCCAATCTCCAGCCTCTATCCTCCAACCTCTAATCCCTAACCTCCAGTCTCTATATTTTATTTATACCGGATATTATCGATCAGCCTTACGTCATTGCAATAGACCGTCACGCAACCCACGATGCTTTCCGCCGTCCGCCAATCGTCCACCGGTTGAAGCGTGTGCGCATCCACAATTTCGTAGTATTCAACGCGTAACCCGTCGATATTGTTTATCGTCTTCGTGACAAACCGTGTGGCTTCGGCAGGTGTCTTTTCAGGATAGAACGACAAGCTCCGCCTCAGCGTGCGGTAGATGCCCGCCGCCCGGGCGCGTTCTTCGTCCGACAGTCGTGCATTACGGCTGCTCAAAGCCAGCCCGCTTTCTTCGCGGACAATCGGCACGCCGGCAATTTCCACCGGAAGCGCAAGTTGCCGGACCATCTCTTTGATGATAACCATCTGTTGGAAATCTTTTTCGCCGAAATAAGCCTTATCCGGCTCCACCGTTATCAGCAGTTTGCTGACAATCTGCGCCACGCCGTTGAAATGCCCCGGCCGGAACGCTCCTTCCATCACCTCGCCGAGCGGGCCGAAATCGAACTGCCGCGTGTCGGGTTCGGGATACATCTCTTCCACCGGCGGGGCGAATACGATGTCTGCGCCGATATGTTCGAGCAAGGCTACGTCCGCATCGAGGGTGCGCGGATAAAGCCGCAAATCTTCTTGATTATTGAATTGGGTGGGGTTGACGAAATCGCTCACCACCGTCACGTCGTTGTCGCCGACGCTTTGCTTTACCAGCGCGGCATGCCCTTCGTGCAACGCTCCCATGGTAGGTACCAGCCCGATGCTCTTGCCCTGCTCCCGTGCGTGCGAAAGCTCGCCTTGTAAATCGGATATTTTTGTTATGACTTTCATCCTGTTTGTTGTTTCCGACTGCAAAGCAACAAAATATTTATCACATAGCGAAAGCCGCGAGGTAAAAAATACGGCAAACCGGGGGTTTCGCTCCAAGCAATGCTCCCGGGAATGACTACTATTATTTTTATTATTAATCGATTACAAAAAACAGGCCGGAATATTTTGTATTTATGCGGATTTTTTTTATTATCTTTGTGCTCAATTTACAACAATTGTTCCCATGGCGCAGAAGAAAATTTTATACATTACGCAAGAAATTTACCCTTATTTAGAAGAATCCACTATATCGAATATATCCCGCTATTTACCGCAGGCTATTCAGGAAAGAGGAAGGGAAATACGCACGTTCATGCCGAAGTACGGGACGATTAACGAGCGTCGCAACCAACTGCACGAAGTCATCCGTTTATCGGGAATGAATCTGATCATCGACGATTCCGATCATTCCCTCATAATCAAGGTGGCCTCTATCCAGGCGGCACGCATGCAAGTCTATTTCATCGACAACGAAGATTTCTTCCAGCAAAAGGAACTGTTTGTCGATGCAAACGGCGAGGAATACGACGACAACGGCGAGCGGAGCATCTTTTTTGTACGGGGTGTCATGGAAACGATTAAAAAACTTCGCTGGATACCCGATATCATTCACTGCCACGGATGGTTTACCGCTTTGGCGCCTTTGTATATCAAACGGGGATATGCCGATGATCCCTGCTTCAGCAACGCGAAGGTGGTTTATTCGGTATACGATGATGTGTTCACCAAATCGTTCCACGATAGTTTTGCCGATAAGCTCCGTTTCGATACCATCGGCGATTCCGAAATCGATTTGGTTAAGGCCCGGGGCGAAATGGACTTTGTGAATCTGACCAAATTAGCCGTCGATTATTCCGACGGGGTCATTCAAGGCGTTTCCGCTATCGATAAACGCATCAAGGCCTATGTGAAGGAAAAGCAAATACCGTTTCTTCCGTATAAAGCGGATTTTGACCAGAGCGTCGAAGAAATCGATGCTTTCTACGATAAGATAGGGTAGTGGCTTCACTTATAAAATCTTAATGGAAAGGGCGTATGTTTCTATGAAATACAAATATGTTTAAAATTTGAAAGAAACAGACGGAACAGTTTTCCTATCCGGTTATTTTTTCGGATATTTGCGCGGTTAAAACATATATTTTTGAAACAATGAAAGTTCCCTCACTGATATACAAAGCGGTTTGCATCTCTTTTTTCGTGATGCTCGCCTTTGCTTGTAACGATAATCTCGAAAAAATAGGCTTTAGCATTCAGCCTGATGGCGAAGGGCTTGCGATGAATGTCGATACCCTCACCTTGTCGGCTGAAACGGTTCAGGTCGATTCGATTTTCTCCCGCACAAAATATCCGGTGTTGGGCGAATATGTCGACCCGGTGTTCGGGTCCATCAAATCCGATTATATGGGAGAATTTTATCTCCCGGAAGGCATCGGTTTTCACGATGACGTGCGGGCGATCGATTCCGTCCGCTTGTTGGTTTCGTATACGTCGATCATCGGAGACTCGTTGTCGCCCATGCAGGTATTGGTATACGGCTTGAATAAACAACTCCCGAATAACAATTATACGAATGTCTCTCCGGATGAGTATTATCAGTCGCCGGAATTGGGCTCCGCAACCTTTACCGGAAAGAATGCCGTGTATCGCAAAGAAGCGTATTACACGTCGGCGTACACTGTCGATACGATGTTGATTTATGAAATTGGGGTGAAATTGCCGTTGGAGTTAGGTGAAAAATTCCTCACCGAATATAAAAAGACGGGGCATGGGAGCTTTTCCGATGCCGATAGTTTCCGCAAGTTCTTCCCCGGAGTATATGTGACAACCGGTTTCGGCAGCAGTACCATCCTCAATGTGAGTCTCTCTTCGTTGTATGTGCACTATAAGTATAACGATCCGAAAGGTTCTTCGCAGAAAACCGATACGATTCGCAGTACTGCTTTGCAGTTGAATATTACCCCGGAAGTGGCTCAGGTCAATACGGTTGAGAATAACAATGAGCAGTTGCTTGCTCCCGGTTCCGCGCATTCTTATATCAAAAGTCCTGCAGGAGTATATACCAAATTAAAATTCCCTTTCTCCGATATACACTCGCGTTTAGGTGAAGGGCAATCGATAAATCTGGCCGCGCTTACCTTATATGCCGATCCGGAAGTCTATGAAGATGCGGCCGTCAAGCTGAGTCCGCCTTCTTATCTGTTGTTGATTCATAAAGATTCGTTACAAGGCTTCTTCGAGGAAGGAAAGATGCCCGATAACCGAACCGGTTTTCTTTCCGCAGCATTCAATGCGACGACCTATTCGTATAGTTTCAATAATATATCGGCGTTAGTCAATTATTATAACGAACAAAACAATTACAAGGCGTTTGATTTGGAATATTATCTTATTCCCGTAGATGTTACTACCCAAACGAATAGCCGTACAGGACAAGTTGAAGTGACGAGTGTCTCCAATCAGATGATGCCGACAGCCGTACGGCTCGATAAACAACCGGAGAATATGAAGCTCGAAATGATTTTCAGTAAGTTCTGAAACGGATAAGCTGATCGAGTCTCTTCTGTGTCTCTCCGGGAAGCAAGCATGCATTACGGACGGATTTATCATGACATTATTGTTTTATTTAATAGACATTTATAGATTAGTTGCCCATCCTTTTTTACAGACCGAATAAATCCGTTATTTTTGTAGTTGGTTCTATTTATTCATTTAACTGAATGAAATCTCGGATTGTATTTTTAGTTTTAATGATGTTATTCTATAATTCATGGGGCGTTTTTTCCAACAAGGATGAAGCTCCCGGAGATGCTATAACTCAACTGAAAATCAAATTAGAGAAAGATAGGGGCAATAAAATATATTTAAATCGCATTGCCGGGTTGCTCCTCAATAGGGGCGATTATCCGCAGACCATATTCTATGCGCGTGCTTTGGACAGCATAGCCAGGAAAACAAACGATCTGGTTTCCGAAATGTATGCATCGGTATATTTAGGGCAAGCCTTCTTGATGCATGGACAAGAACAGGATGCGAAATATTACCTCGATAAATCGGAGAAGCAGGCAATCGCCCTGTCCAATGATTCGGCTCTTTCTTCTGTATATAATGGGTTAGGGCTTTATGCGGCAAATGTCGATATGGACTATTATCGGTCCGTCGATTATTTTTTTCAAGGCATCGAAGCCGCCAAAAGAAGTTCGAATAGCCGTTTATATTCCGTCTTGCTGTGCAATATAGCAGGAATATATTATTTAAAGAAAGATCCTCAAGGCCTCAAATATGCGCTGGAATGCTATGAATTAGGGCATTCCAAAAAAGATGATTTCCTTATTTTCTGTGGAGCCGTTAATTCGGCATATATGTATTTCCTGATGAAGGATTTTGAGAACTCGTTGAAATATATAAAAGAGGCAGAATATCTTATGACAAAAGATGACTTTTATGATAAAACGAATGTCTATAATTTGTATGGAAATATATTATTGGAATTAGGCGATTACGATTCCGCCATCAAAACCTTTACCGAAGCGCTGCAATATAAAGATATCTCGAAAGCTTCTTCCGTGGCGAATACCTATTTGAATTTTGCCAAAGCGCTCTTAAACAAGAACGAGTATCAAGAGTCCATACGGCTATTGCAGGAAGGCTTGAATGTTTCTTTGCAAAATAATAACACCATTTATATTTTCGAGCTATATGAATATTTGTCAAAAGCGTATGAACGCCAAGGCGATTATCAAAATGCCTTGAAATATTATAAAACATTTTTCAATCTGTCCGACAGCATTTTTGATTCCGATAAAGAACGTCATCTTAGTGAATTGAATATAAAATATACGATTGAAAAGGCGAATAATGACGAATCGGATCAAAGCGAGTCGTTTTTATCCATCTCCGGCCGGAATGCGGGACTGTTGTTTCTTGCGTTCGCAATCTGTATCATTACCTTCTGCGGAGCGCTTTTGGTGTATAATAGAAAGAAAAAACAGTTCCTTCAGGTTGCCGTGCAACATCAGGGGCCTTCGACGAATAGAGGTGATGTTTTAAGCTCGCAAGTAAACACTTCGGAACAGACCCGAGAAGAAGACCTTGTCGTAGAAAAATATTCCGTTTCTTCTCTTTCCGATGAGAAGGAAAAGAAATTGTATGAAGAGCTGAATAAGCTTATGCGCGAAGAATATATATACAGGCAGAATAATTTAACGCAAGAAAAGTTAGCAACGCTTCTTCATACGAATAGAACGTATCTGTCTCAGGTCATCAATAAACACACCAACTTATCTTTTAACCGTTTCATTAATTTGTTCCGTATCGAGGAAGCGGTCGCTATTCTCTCCGATCCCGATAATGATATTCCGCTTAAAACCTTATCGGCAAATTTGGGCTTTAAATCGATCAATACCTTTTATTCCGCTTTCAGGGCGGCTGTCGGGATGACGCCGTCACTTTACCGAAAAAAAATACAGACATCGGGCAAATACGGAATATAAAAACAACAAAAAAATATCACTGAAACATCAATTGTCGATATTGATATGTTGTGGCTGCTTATCATAACAATTCTTTTTATTTACTTTGCTTTCCGTAACAATTAAGGCCCTATTAGCCGCCAATATAAATAGATTGTTAATTACGCGGGGAGATTTATAAAACAAGCTTATTGCTTGAAAGGTTATCGACAAAATATTCATCCTATTCAAATAAAATGTTTATGAAAAAGAATTTATTTATTTTTCTAATGGGACTCTTTATTATACTATCTGAGTCTGTAGGAGCGCAGTCCTCAACCGGACAACAGCAGGATCAAATATGGCGTACCATTACGGGATTTATCAAAGATCACGAGGGAAATCCTCTTATCGGAGCTACCGTTACCGCCGAAGGCGTGGGGGTACGCATGGGCGTTATTTCCAGCAGCGACGGCAGTTATCATATCCGCTTGACGCAGCCGACCAAAGCCTTAAATTTTAGCTTTATCGGCATGGAACCGCAACGTAAGGAGATAGGAGAATCCGATCATATGAATGTTACGTTGTATCCGACGGAAAATGTCCTGGAAGAAATAACGGTGGTTTCCTCGGGATACTTCAAGTTACCCAAAGAACGTGTTACCGGAGCTGCTTCGGTAATAACCGCCAAAGAATTACAAGAAATCCCCACCATCAATATTATGGAACGTATCCAGGATTTAGCTCCCGGAATGTATGTCGATCCGGCCAGCAACTCCATACAGATAAGGGGTATTAATAGTTTTGGCCAAGGCGCCACCAAGGACCCTCTTATAGTCGTGGATGGTTTTCCCATGGCGGAAACCGATGACAAACCCTTTAAATTGACGAGTGCTAACGAAACGTTCACCGGAAGCTCCATTCTGAGTATGCTGAATCCGAACGATATCGCGAGCATCACTGTCTTAAAAGATGCCGCGGCGTCTTCTATTTGGGGTGCGAAAGCTGCTAACGGCGTGATTGTCATAGAAACCAAACGCGGACGGAATGAACGGCCGCGCATCAATTTCAGCACCAGTCTGAACTTTTCCGCGCCGGTGAGCGTGAGTAAACTCGACCAAATGACTTCGGCCCAATACATCGATTTGGAACAGGAATTGTTCGATAAAGGGATGATTAAAGATACGTCTATAAAAGATCCTTGGGCGGCCTTTAATCGCAATCCTCCCCTTAGCAAAGCCAACGAATGGATGTTTAAAGTCCGCCGCGGAACGGCGACCGAGGCTGAAAGGGATGCCGCTTTGGCTTCGCTTGCATCGGTTAATAATTTCAGCCAGATACGCGATTACCTGTTGCAGAATGCGACATCGCAACAATACAACCTTTCTATTTCCGGCGGGGGAAACAATACCACGTATTTCATTTCCGGAAATTACAGCAAAGATGTTCCCGTATTCAAAGGCAACAAGGGCGAAAGCATGTTTTTGACGACGAATATCGTCAACAACTTATTCGACAATCGCGTCCGGGTGACAACCGGCTTTAATTACAATTACAGCAACACTGTCAGTAACGCGGCCGCTATTAATGCCATATCCGGGCTCGAAGGATTACGTCCCTACGAACTGCTTAAAGATGCGCAGGGAAACAATATTAAACACTATCTGCGTTACCGGAAAGAAGTGATAGAAGACTTTGAGAATAAAGGATATCTCGACTGGCATTATAATGCCATCGAAGAATTGGACGCGACAAACTATGTTTCGCAATCAAACCGCTTCCGTTTTAATTTGGATATCAATACCAAATTGACTTCCTGGGCTGATTTTTCCATCCAGGGGCAACTGCAACGCGATATTGAAAACGGCGAAAATATAGACTATCAATCCAGCTACGTCATGCGTAATATGATCAATTATGGTACGACGTTCGATTCGAAGGGTAAATTCGTCTATGGCGTTCCCCTCGGCGGCGCGATATCCGTCAGGAATTATAACGGATGGCAATATGTATTGAGAACGCAATTTAATGTGGATAAAAATTTCGGCGGCTCCGATGCCCGGCATAATCTGGCGTTTGTGGCAGGAGCGGAATTCCGGCAAAACGATTACAGAAATGTTTCGGACAAATATTACGGATTTGACGAAGATACGTATGAAGTGGCGACCGTCAACCCCAATGTGTCATACCAAACAATCGACGGATGGGGAATGACGATAGGGAGCGGCACAGCTAACAGCAGGAATTTGCACCGGGCGCTTTCTTATTACTCCAATGCGGCCTTTTCGATTCTGAATGGAAAGTATGTCCTTTCGGGCAGTTTGCGTTTCGATGATTTCACCATGGTAGGCGCTTCCCGCGAGCAACCCGCGCAGCCCCTCTGGTCGTTAGGCGGTAAGTGGGATATCAAAAAAGAACGTTTTATGGAGGATATCAACTGGATAAATACGCTGGCATTAAGGCTGACCTATGGCGTGAACGGAACCGTACCCATGGGCGTTGGCCACAAGGCGGTCATTAATCTAAGCAGGGATAACGACACGAATGAAAAAACAGCTTATATCGACTCGCCCGCCAATAGTACCGTTACGTGGGAAAAAGTCAAGAGTTTTAATGTCGGATTAGACTACAGCACTTGGGATAACCGCCTTTCTTTCGCAATCGACTATTACACCAAAAAGACCTCCGATATTCTCTATAATTTACCGTTCAATCCGACTTACGGATGGTCAAGGCTTTTATTTAACAGCGCCACGATGAAAAGCCACGGCGTAGATCTGGGCGTAAATGTAAATTGGTTCCGGGGAAACTTTAAATGGAACACGTTATTCAATTTCGGATATAATGATAATGAAGTAACCGATTCCCGTTTTGAAAAGTCCGACTATATCGCGGAGCTCTTAGGCGGTTCCCGACCCATTGTAGGGCTTCCCGTCGATTACTTATATGCATACCGTTGGGCGGGACTCGATAATAAAGGCCAATCGCAGATTTATACGAAAGACGGAGAAATACTATCTTCCGGTCAGCAGATGAACGAACTGGACGTCGACGACCTTCGTTATATGGGACGCTCCACGCCGCCATACTTCGGAGGACTGATGAACAGTTTTTCCTATAAGAATTTTACGTTAGGCATTCGTCTGTCGTATTCACTGGGGCACGTAATGCGCCGTTTATCCATCCAGAATTATCCTACATTCGATGGCGAATACAGCGGCCGGATCGGCGCGCAGCGGGAGCTGGCATTACGTTGGCAAAAACCGGTCGATGAAGCGCACACCAACGTTCCCGGAATAACCAATGACCCGAATCAATTCAATAGTACCTCCCGGTACAGCAATTCGGACCTGCTGGTGATAAGCGGCAGTCACGTCCGTTTGCAGCAGATTAATTTCGGCTATAATTTCCCGGTATCGCTTTTGCAAAGAACTCCTTTCAAATCGTTGAATATTACCGGAAGCATCCGAAATATGGGAATCTTATGGCGTAAAAACAAGGATGGGGTGGATCCTAACTACAGGGTAACGAACAAGTATACCAACTTAGCCCCGTCGCCGGCATTTTTTATCAGTGTCAATACGTCATTATAAAGTCTCGTTCAAAATAAAAGTAAACGCATTATGAAATTAAAAAATACATTATATAGTTTAACGGCGGTTATCGCACTCGCCGCCGTATCTTGCCGCGACTATGTGGAAGTGGATACCTATACGACCAGAACGTTGCAATATACAAGAGATTACGAATACGTGATAAACTACAAGTCGAATTTCGAAACGACCTGTGTATTTCCCCTCCTCACAAGCGACGATGTTGCCGCCCATGCTGGCGATGTTAAGAATATCTGGTATAATTCCGAATTTTACAACGCTTTTATTTGGGCGAAATCGTATTATGGCGACAATCAGCAGGATCTGGGATGGGATAATCTGTACAAACATATTTATATTAGCAATCAGGTGCTCGACGGCGTAATGGAGAGCAAAGGCGGTACATCGGAGCATAAAAACCTAATTGCGGCGGAGGCCAAAATACACCGCGCCTTTGCTTATTTGTCATTAGCCAACCAATACGCCCCCATTTACGATCCCGCCAAAGCCGGTGAACAACAGGGATTGCCTTTATTGTTGAAAGTGGATCTTTTTCAAGACCTTTCGCGGGTTACACTGCAAAAGGTGTATGAGACAATTCTGGATGATGTCTTAACCGCCCTTCCAAGCCTGCCGGATTTACCCACATACAACTATCATCCTTCCAAACTGGCTGCCTATGCCTTATTGTCCCGGACGTATCTGGTTTTGCGCGACTTCAACAAAGCGGCTGAATATACCGATCTGGGATTGGATTTGAGCCAAGAGTTGAACGATTTGCAGGTATATAACGGAAACATCTCTACTTTTCCGCGTACGCTGGACGATCCTGAAATCATTCTCTCGAAAAAGGCGGCAACGAATTTAAAAGCGCCGATAAATGAAGAATTGATCGACTTGTACAGCGAAGATGATTTGCGTTTTCAAATGTATCTGGGTATAGATCAGTATTTGCAAGGCTATGCCTTCCTGCGTCCCAATTTTACCGGACAAGGGATTGATGCTGGTTTACGGGTTCCGGAACTTATCTTGAACCGGGCGGAACTGTACGCCCGCGAGGGAAATGCCGGAAAAACCGTAGAAATGTTGAACAAAATACGTATCAAACGGTTTGAAACAGACAAATATGTTCCTCTCGAAGAGACCGACATCGATAAAGATTTGTTGCAAGCGGTTATAGACGAACGCCGTCGCGAGTTTGTCGGAACCGACCTCCGCTGGTTCGACCAACGCCGGTTGAACCTCGACCCGGGATATACTAAAACGGTCACCCGTAGCTATCAAGAGCAAACCTATACGTTAGAGCCTAATAGTCCGAGGTATGTCTATCCGATTGTGGAAACCGTATTGGAGTTAAACCCCGAAATCGGGCAAAACCCCCGATAAGACGGGTCGGAAACATTCAAAATTAAAAATGATGAATAAGAACATTTTCATTTTATGCGCCGTATTGTTTTCTTTTGCCCGCATGTCGGGCGGGGAAAGATGCGACTCATCCCTGTTTATCCCGCAGAAACCTGTGCAAGGGCAGGAAGTGACCATTTTATATAATGCCCGGGGTACCGATCTCGAATTTAGCGACGAAGTACGTGCGCTGGTATATTCCTTCCGTGACTTTCAATGGATAAAACAACCTTTTTCCCCGCAAAAAAATGCCGACGGCCGGTGGCGCCTGAGTTTTACAATTCCCGAAGGGACCTCTTTCGTGGCAGTCAAGTTTGCTCAGGGAGATTTCGCCCGGCCGGATGCTTCGGACAACAACAAAGACAAGGGATATGCGACAAGGGTTTTTACGGCGGCGGGAAAACCCGCGCAAGGCGCCTATTTGGCAGAGGCTTCTTTCATTACCCCGTCCGCAGAGGTAGAATTGACGGATTACTATATGCAGGCTCCCTCCGTTGACCGCGTTTATCTGGAGGAGCTATTGAAGGAGGTCGATAAAAACGAACCGGAAGCCAAGACGCATCGCTTTGCGGCTTATATGAATTTGCAAAAGGCATTCCGCCGCGAAGCGTTTCCCGCTTATTTGCAAAAGCAAGTGCAGGCGTTGTTCACCCGTCCGCAACTTCAAGAGCAACTGTTGACGGATATTCATCTTTATGTGAAATTTCAGGCAAAAGACAGCTTGTTGTCGCAAGAGGTGGAACAGCATATCATTAACGATTTTCCGCACAGCGCTCCTGCAAGGCTTATTGCACACGGCAATCTCATGAATTCGGGCAGAGACCTGAAAAGCACCATTGCTTCGCATGAAGATTTCCTGCGGCGATTCCCTTACGATGCATGGAAAAAGCATCCGAACAATCAGGGATTTATTTATTATACGATACACCGCAGTTTAGGAGCGGCTTATTTCGATTCCAAACAATTCGACAAGTTTGTCGATCTTTTCCAAGAGGTCGATTTCAAAACGGGGAACGAACTGATGCGTTGGAGTATCACCCGGGCCTACATGCTGAATACGGTCGGAAAGGATACGCTCTATCATATCTCCGAGCAAGTACTCCCGTTGCTTATTTCTCGAAAAAAGGACTATTCCTACGCCGATAATCCCGAAACGACTAAGGAAAGGGCCTTAAGAACCGCCGAAGAACAATTGGACGATCGCTTATTTACGCATATCTCCCTGCTGAACGATGTAGGAGAATATGAAGCGGCGTATAAATATCTCGCGCAGTTGTCCGCTAAGGGGCGTTACAGCAACTCGGATCTGAATCAGATCGCCATGCAGATACTCGAAAAGACCGGCCGGGATAGCGAAATACAATCCTTGCTGGAAAAAAGCGTCAACGCCAATGCCGTAACGCCGGAGATGTTCGCAAAACTCAAGAGCATCTATTCCGGCTTGCATGGCGGCAGCGACGAAGGTTACGAAGCGTACCTCGCATCGCTTAAATCCGGTGAAGAGCAAAACCGCTTGAAGGCCTACGTCGAAAAGCATAAGGTCGATTATCCGATGCCGGACTTCCAGTTGGAAGCCGCCGACGGAAACTTTGTGTCGTTGAGTGAATGGAAAGATAAGATCGTCGTCGTCGATTTCTGGGCCACCTGGTGCGCTCCCTGCCTGCGCGCCTTACCGGGAATGCAACTGCTGGCGGATAAATACGCTGCCGATCCGCAAGTGGAAGTTTATTTGATAGGGACTATGCAGAATGGCGATTATAAAAGTAAATCGGTTCATTTCTTACGGGAAGAAGGATACCGGTTCAACCATCTGCATGACGGCTTTAATGCGGATACAAAATCACAAAACGTATTGTTCAAACAGTTGGTAGGCCCTGTCTTTTCCGATTCGTCCATTCCCCGGAAGATTGTGCTTAAAAACGGAATTATCCGCTATTCATCGGAAGGATATTCGGGAAGTCCGAGCGAATTATCCGACGAATTATCATTGGTTATTGAAACATTGAAAAATGAAAAATAAATCCATCTTGTTTATTCTTTGCGCGCTTGTCTTGATGGATCCGGCGGCATTTGCACAGATGAACCCCAAAGTAAAGTTTGAGGAAGCGCTTAAACTCGTTCAAAACCATTATGTCGATCCGGTCGATGACGAGCATTTGGTGGATGTCGCGATCGGGGCGATGCTCACCGATTTGGATCCGCACTCGCAGTACGTGAGCCGGGAGGAGGCGGAGGCCATGAAATCGGCGATGGAAGGTGTTTTTGCCGGTATCGGAATTCAATATCTTAAAGATAACGAATCGACGCGCATCATACAGGTAAATCCCGACGGGCCGGCCATGCGGGCGGGAGTTAAAGTGGGCGACCGAATCGTCACCATCGACGGGGAAGATATTACGGGCATCGAGGTGAAGAATCAAGACATCTTAACGAAATTGCGGGGCGAACGCGGCTCCGAAGTCGTGTTGGGGATACGGTCTTCCAATGCGGAAGCCGTGCGGCTGGTGCCGATCATACGGGAAAACATCATCGAGCGGTCGGTACAGGAAGCCTATATGGTCGATAAAGAAACCGGCTACCTCTCGCTTGCCATTTTTAACAACACTACGCGGAAAGAAATCGACGAAGCAATAGAAAAATTGCAAGACCAGGGCATGAAAAAATTAATTTTCAACCTGCAAGGCAATCGCGGCGGTTACGTGGAAGCGGCCATAGGGGTAGCGGATGAATTTCTTCCGAAAGGAAAAATCGTCTTTTATTCCGTATCCAATACCGGAGCAAAAGATTACTATTTTACGGGAGGATTCGGACGTTTCTACGACGGCGAAATGGTTGTATTGATAGACGAGATCACGGCCTCATCGAGCGAAATTGTCGCCGGAGCGCTTCAGGATTGGGACCGGGCGGTTATCGTAGGGCGCCGGAGTTTCGGCAAGGGACTCATGCAACGCACCTTTCCGCTGCCCGACGGATCGGAACTGCATCTTACCGGCGCACGCTATTACACCCCTTCCGGCCGTTCGATACAAAGGCCGTACGACAAAGGCAGGGAAGACTATTACAATGAGTTCAACCGGCGGATGGAATCGAAAGAACTCCTGGAAGAGGGGCATGTATCATTTGCCGATTCATTGAAATTCAGTACGCTGACGAACAAACGAATCGTATATGGCGGCGGAGGCATCATGCCCGATTATTTCGTCCCCATCAACATCCATTTATACAGCGACTGGATGACCAACCTGATGAACAGCGGTTTGGTTACCAACTTGTGCTTCGAGTACGTAGAGCAAAACCGGACGCCTCTTACGGCATCGCATCCTGATTTCGCTGCATTTTCGGCAAACTTTGCCGTGACGGATTCGTTAAGGAATAAATTGATTGCAGAGGCGGAAGCTGTCGGCATTGCTGTCCCGAATGCGGACAAGTCGGCAAAGGAAAGTATCGATGTCGAACTGAAAAGCCGGATAGCTTCCCTGTTGTATGCCGATGCGCATTACGGCGCACGCGTGCATAATGAAGCCGACCGGAGCTTTCAGGCGGCAATGAAGATTTTGAATGACGAAAACCTATACAGGAAATTATTAAACGAACAACCCTCTTCGAAACAGAAGAAAGGCAAGCGATAAAAATAGGAATAAAAATGAAAAAACTGAAAGAAATAATCCTTTTAACGGCGCTATTGGCGCCCTTTGTCTGTTTTTCGCAAGAAAACTATATCCTTAACGGGCAAATAGGGAAACTGGATAAACCGGCGAAAATTTATTTAAGGACCGCATACGGGGGCGAGGTGCATATCGATTCCACATGGATGGACAAAGGGCGGTTTGAATTCAAGGGAACGGTACCGTCGCCCATGGAAGTGCACATCCGCATTATTCATGACGACAAACCCTTTAATCCGCTCAATCCGGCGCCGCAAGATATAAAAGGCTTTTTATTGGAAGGCGCTACCATCACTTTTACCTCCAAAGACTCGATTAAGAATGCGGTCATTATGGGGTCGCCCTTAAACGAGGAAGTGGATCGCCTGAATGCGCTTTTAAAGCCGATATACAAAAAACTGAACGATCTGAATACCGAATATTTATCCAAGTCGCTCGAAGAGCAACAAGACAAGGCTTACATCCAAACACTCGAAGACCGGGCGGCAGCGATAACGAAAGAAACCATTGAGGCCCGGCTCGATTATATAGGGAAAAATCCCGGAAGTTTTATTTCTCTGATGGCGTTAAACTCGTTGTTGAATACCGATTACGATATAAAAGTCCTGGCACAGACTTATAACGCTCTCGAAGAGCCGGTGAAACAAACGGAACTGGGATGCCAGGCGGGCGCAAAATTAGATCAGGCGCTCAAAGAACTGGCCGGCATCGAAGCTCCCGATTTCACCCAGCCCGACGTGAACGGCCATCCCGTTAAACTGTCGGATTACCACGGTAAATATGTCTTGGTGGACTTTTGGGCATCGTGGTGTGCGCCTTGTCGCAGGGAAAATCCTGCGCTGGTTAAAACCTATGAGAAGTATCAGGGGAAAGGCTTCGAAATACTGGGCGTATCGATGGATAGCGAGAAAGATAAAGCCAAATGGTTGAAGGCGATTGAAGACGACGGACTGACCTGGAAACAAGTAGGCGACCTGAAAGGGTGGGAGAACGAGGCGGCTTTATTATATAAAGTATCGATGATACCGTTTAATTTCCTGGTCGATCCCGAAGGTAAAATCATCGCCCGCGATTTAAGAGGGGATGGTTTACAGGAAAAACTACAGGAGCTTTTCGGTAATTAATATCGTAGCGTATTGTTTTGTAAGATATGGTTATCAAAAATTTTCTACTGATTATATGCGTGTCGTTGAACACGGCTTTTTCCTACGCCCAAAAAGCCGACGTGGAGGCTTACCGCCGATATGCCGGACTCGATGTGAACCGCTTGACCGGAAGTTTGTCCGTAATGTCGAACTGGATAGGGAAGTCCGATTTCTTTTGGTATGAGTTTACATCGAAAACGGAAACGGAATACTATCTGGTGGATGCTAAACGCGGCAGGAAAGAGAAGTTGATCGACAAAGCTGATTTCGCCGCCCAATTATCCGCATTGACCGGAAAAAAGGCCGATGCAAGGCAAATAATGCAAAGCGGCATTCGTTTTCCGGATGATAATCCCCAAGCGTTCGTTTTTTCCGCCGAAGGAAAAGATTTTATCTATTACATAAAAACAAGAAAAATAAAAGCCTACGAAGGTAAAAAGCAAGCCTTCGACTATTCGGCTTATCCTCCGTTCTGGGAACGCCGTTCGCCCGACGAAAAATATACGGTGTATGCGTACAAAAACAATCTGTATCTTCAGGAAAAGGGAGATGAGGCGGTTTATCGGATGACCGAAGACGGCGATCCCGAGCATTCCTTCGCTTACCCGCGTTATCAGGAAAGCAAGGAAAAAGTCAGGCCCGACATTATGTGGTCGGGCGATTCGAAAGCTTTTTACTGCCTGCGCAAAGACGAACGTAACGTCGGGAAGCTTTGGCTCATCGATGCGCTGGCCGAACCCCGCCCTATCCTCAAGACGTATAAATATCCCATGCCGCATGATACGGCCGTTTATACGTACGACTTGCACTTATTTTATCCCGCCGGCAAACGCCACGCGGTCATCGATATCGATAAATATCCCGATCAGGAGGTCAAGATGCTCGAATTCGATTTCCTACGCTATCCCGATGCGCTCTACTTCACCCGCAAAAGCCGCACTTTCGACGAGATGGATCTCTGCCGGGTGGATGTGCAAACGGGTAAAGTGACGGAGTTGATTCACGAAACCTGCAAGCCCCACTTTACCGACCAACTCTTCGAGTGTCATGTGGTGAACGGCGGCCAAGAGTTTATCTGGTGGTCGGAACGAAACGGTTGGGGACAATATTACCTGTATGACAGGGACGGACAGCTCAAAAATGCGATTACCCCGAGAGATTTCCTCGCCTGCAAAATCGTGAATATCGATACGATTGCCCGGAGTTTTATTTTTGAGGGGTACGGTCGCGAAAAAGGCATCCATCCCGAATACCGCCTCTATTATAAGGTGAATTTCGACGGGTCGGGCCTGACGCTTCTTACCCCCGGCGACGGGTATCATTCTGCTGTCTTTTCTTTTAGCAAGAACTTTTTTGTCGATGTATATTCGCGCGCCGACCAAGAACCGGTGTCGGAATTAAGGGATCTTCGGGGCCGGAAAATCATGACGCTGGAAACGGCCGACTTGAGCGCGCTGTATACCTCAGGATGGAAAAAGCCCGTGCGGGTGAAAGTGAAAGCGGCCGACGGCGTAACCGACCTCTACGGAGTGATGTACCGCCCGTTTGAGATGGATTCGACCAAGAAATACCCGGTGATTACCCACGTTTATCCGGGACCGCAGGACAACGGCGTCCCCCAATCGTTCGAATTGGCCAATGACGATCAATCTTTAGCGCAGTTGGGCTTTATCGTCCTTAACGTCGAAACCCGAGGTAGTTGTTATTACCGCGGGAAGGATTTCCATGCTTTCGGACACGGCAACTTGCGCGATTATCCTTTGGCGGACGGTAAATCGATCGTCGAACAGTTAGCCGCCCGGTATTCTTTTATCGACTTGGAACGGGTGGGGATATACGGACATTCCGGCGGAGGATTTATGGCTGCCGCATCCATCCTTACCTATCCTGATTTTTATAAGGCGGCCGTCGCCGCTTCGGGAAACCACGACAATAACATTTATATGAAGTGGTGGGCGGAAAATTATCACGGCAAAGGCCCCGTACCCACCAATATGGAACTGGCGAAAAATCTGAAGGGCAAACTCTTGCTGGTTACCGGCGATTTCGACGATAATGTACATCCTGCGCAAACCTTGCGCCTGGCAAACGCCCTCATTGAGGCCGGCAAGCGCTTCGACATGATGGTTATTCCCCGCGCACCCCACGGCATGCCGCCCTATTACAACCATCTGGTACGGTATTATTTTGTGGAACATCTGTTAAATGACCCGCAACAAGGAGCGGATATAAAATTCTGAAATATGAAATTAAAAGCATTGAATAACGTATACGTGAATATCTTCGTTGCCCTGGTGGCAATAAGTTGCACCGGGAATCCGGCTTTCGTAATCGAAGGGTCGCTGCCGGATTCGAGGTATGACGGCCGATATATGTATCTGGTAAAGAAAGATGTGTTGAACCAAAACCCCGAAGAGACGTTGGATAGTATCCCCATCGAAAACAAATCATTTCAATTTACCGGAAAGACGCCGTCAGAACCGGTGGTCTATGATTTGGTCATTCGGGAAATGAAAGACGGGGACAATTATCAGATTCTGGATTTCCCCGTCATCATTGAATCCGGAAAGATTATCGTCACGTATGATAGCTTAGGAGCTACGGTGAAAGGAACGCCCATAAATGACCGGTATAATGAAACGATATTGACGAAAAACAGAGAGATTGTCCGGGACAATAAGGCCATCACGGCAGAAAGAGCGAAGATAGAAGCGGAAAGAGTGCTTTCTACCGAAGAAAGCGAGTCTTTCAATGGCCGGATTAAGGCTCTTTATAAAAATTCCATCACTGACCATATCCGTTTTGTCGAAGAGTATAAGGGAACACGGGTGGGCGAATATTTCTTTTTTCAGTACGCTTTGGACCGTTATCCGGCGGAGGATGGAAAGAGACTGTTTGAATCGATGTCGGAAGAGACCCGTGCGCGTTTCAGAACGAAGGAAAATGAAAAGGACGAAGCGAATCGTTATTTTCAGGAATCGATGCAGCAAACAAAGGAAGGATTTCCTTTCCGCGAAATAACCGGGAAAACGGAAGATGGAACAACCGTGAACCTTTCGGATTACGCAGGAAAAGGAAACGTGGTGCTCGTGGACTTCTGGGCGTCATGGTGCGGCCCCTGTATACAGGAAATACCGGCCCTGAAGGAATTGCAGGAAAAATATAAAGACAAGGGTTTCCTGATCTTCGGCGTATCGTTGGATACCGACAAGGATGCCTGGACGGCCGCTTTGAAGAAGCATAATACGCCTTGGGTACAAATATCGGACTTACAGGGCTTCGAGAGTAAAATCACGAAAGATTACGGAATTAGCGCCATCCCGTTTCTAATTCTTATCGATGGCGACGGAACGATAATTCTTCGCAATCTGCGGGGAAAATTCTTAGATGAAGCGTTGGAAAAAGCGTTGAATTGAGAAATGAGTATAATGTATCCTTGCGGATGCAATTCGCAATCCCATGATAAAGGGGCACGGTACGATAAGATAGAAAGAAGAGGCGGGGAATTGTGAGTCGAGCTTGCAAATCCCCGCCTCTTTTTTAAAAGAGCAGTCCTTGTTCTTCTTGACGTTTACGTCCTAAATGACGATAAGCCAGGTCTGTGGCTTCGCGGCCTCGGGGCGTTCGTTTAATAAATCCTTCCTTAATCAGGAAAGGTTCGTAAACCTCTTCGATTGTTCCGGCATCATCACCTACCGCGGTGGCGATGGTGGTAATGCCTACCGGTCCGCCGTTGAATTTGTCGATGATGGTCAGTAGGATTTTGTTGTCTATTTCGTCCAATCCATGAACGTCGATATTCAATGCTTCCAGGGCATACGATGCGATGGCGTGATCGATCTTACCCGTGCCTTTGATTTGCGCAAAGTCACGCACCCGTCGCAAAAGGGCATTCGCAACGCGAGGCGTGCCGCGGCTACGGGAAGCGATTTCTTCGGCGGCCCGGCGGTCGCAGCCGATTTTTAAGATGCCGGCCGATCGTAATACAATGCCCGTAAGCGTTTCCATATCATAATATTCCAAGTGCATATTGATGCCGAAACGCGCGCGCAAGGGGCTGGTGAGCAATCCGCTGCGCGTTGTCGCCCCGATCAGGGTGAACGGGTTCAAGTCAATCTGGATGGAACGTGCGCTGGGGCCTTTATCGATGAGGATATCGATACGGTAATCTTCCATCGCACTATATAGATATTCTTCTACCACCGGGGCTAACCGGTGTATTTCGTCGATGAACAATACATCGTTCGCTTCGAGGGAGGTCAGGATACCGGCCAAGTCGCCCGGCTTGTCCAACACCGGCCCGGAAGTCACCCTGAACCCGACGCCCAACTCATTGGCGATAATGTTGGAAAGCGTGGTCTTTCCCAGCCCGGGAGGGCCGTGCAATAACACATGATCGAGCGATTCGCCCCGTAAGCGGGCGGCACGGACGAATATATTGAGGTTCTCGACGATCTTCTCCTGACCGTTGAAGCTGGCAAAAGTGAGCGGGCGCAATGCATTCTCAAATTCCCGTTCGGGTTCTTGAAATTGTCGGTTGCTATGTATATCAAAGGTTTCTTCCATATCTATTGTTTGCAAAAATAGCGAATAATCCTGACTTGCAGAAAAAAAGAGTTTTGAATTATGAGTTATGAATGGATTTTCTCTGTCTCCCGCACTTTTTGTCTTCCACTATCGGCGTTAGCCATTATCACGCGTAGCGCGTGTATCGCCGCAGGCATTATCATCTCCTTCTCCCCGTCCCCCGGTCTCCTTGTCCCAAAAGTCTCTTTGTCATTTTTTTCCCGTCGCACCATCGAGCGTGCGGATATTTCTTTTTAATCCTTCGAACTTAGCCCGTTTTACCGGCGATTTTTTAAAGATACGCTGATAATCTTCTACATTCATTTCCAGCAGTTTGTCGGCGTCGAGCGATAAAAATTCATCCGACGGATTAAACTCAGGGGTATGGTGGGGCGTTGCAAAACGGTTCCAAGGGCATACCTTCTGACAGATATCGCAACCGTAGACATTATTATGCAAGCAAGGCGCAAGTTCTTCATCGATTTCTCCTTTGTTCTCGATGGTTTGATACGAAATGCACCGTTTGGCATTGATGCGGTAAGGCGCTTCAATGGCTTGCGTGGGACAGGCATCCATGCACCGGCGGCACTTACCGCACGAGCGGGTTAACGGGGCATCGTATTCGAGTTCCAGGTTGAGAATCAGTTCGCCTAAAAAGAAATACGAACCTTTGCGGGGAATGATCAGGAGACTGTTTTTTCCCACAAACCCCAATCCGGATTGCGCCGCCCAATAGCGTTCCAACACCGGCGCCGAGTCGCTGAAATAACGGCCTTCCGCTTCCGGTGCACGCTGCTTGATAAAATCGAACAGCCGTTTCAATTTGTCGCGCAGGACGTCGTGATAATCTTGTCCGTAAGCATAATAGGCGAATTGCGGCACGTTGTCGGGTAACGTGCGTTGCGGATAATAATTCAGGGCGACGCAGATGACCGATTTCGCTCCTTCTATCAACAACCGAGGGTCGAGCCGCTTATCGATATTCCGTTCCAGATATCCCATGTCGGCATGGCATTCGTCGGCGAGCCAACGCATGTACTCGGCTTCACGGCCGCTGTCTTCGGCCCGGCAGATACCGCAGGCATCAAACCCCAGCGCAAACGCTTGTTGTTTTATTTCTTCAGAGAATGTCATCAACTTATCTACCAAACATAAAACAGTTTTAATTGCGAACTCAACGATTTGTTATTTACCCCGTCCCCGGATACTCCCCTTACGCTTTACGTTAAGGGGAGAGCGAGAGGATGCGGCTACTGCAAGGGTCCTCTTGATTTAAAACGGGCGAAGGCGATAACCCGGAGGGGGTAAAAATAAGTTCAAAGATACACGATTCTCTCTTCTTTGGGGCGACAGATAAGAAAAAGTTGCTTATTTTTGCAAAACGAAAACCGGTCAATATGGCAGATTCTGCGTTAAAGAAAAAGACGATCTCTTCGCTTTTGTGGAGTTTCCTCGATAAATTCGGGCAGCAACTGCTCAATTTTGTGAGCATGCTGGTGCTGATGAATATCGTCTCTACGGAGGATTACGGATTGATCGGCTCGCTCAGTGTCTTCATGGCTTTTATCCCGATCCTCATCGATAGCGGTTTCGGACGGGCGTTGATTAACCGAAAAAATGTCGGCGAAGAAGAATACAGTTCGGTATTTTATTTTAATGTCGGACTGAGTGTTCTCTTATATGCCGTACTCTTTTTTGCTGCCCCGGCCATTGCATCGCTTTTTAACGCTCCCTTGCTGTCCGCCGTGTCGCGTGTCTTATTTTTAGGAATTGTTTTCAATGCTTTTCGGACGGTCCAATATACCCGCCTTACAAAAAAAGCTGACTTCAAAGGGTTGACCAAGACCAATATGTGGGCCTTGCTCGTCGCCAATATCGTGGCTGTAACGATGGCGTTGTTGCATTGCGGGGTGTGGGCGTTGGTTGTCCAGCAGACGTTATACGCTTTTTTACGGACCGTGTTTTTGTGGATTTATTCGCCCTGGCGACCGTCCCGCAGTTTCGAGAAGAAAGCCCTGCAATCCCTTTTCGGATTCAGTAACAAATTATTGCTGACGTCCATTATCCAGTCGGTCGTCAACAATATCTATCCCAGTTTGATTGCGGTGTTTTATCCGATGAACCAGGTGGCTTTCTTCGATCGGGCAAAAAAGTATCAGGAGATCCCTTTCACGATGTTGTCCGACACGTTTCGATCGGTATCGGTGCTGATTCTTTCGGAAATCAACGACCAAACCGAACGACTGAAACGGGTGGTGAGTAAAATGATGAAATCAATAGCCTTTCTTTCATTTCCCATCGGCTTTGTGATGATTGTCGTTGCCGAACCCACTTTCTTTCTCTTCTTCAGAGAGAAATGGCTCGCATCGGTTCCGTATTTCCAGGTGTTGACATTGGGCGGGATGTTTTTTCCGTTTACCTTTATTTTCAACGAACTGTTTATCGCGCGCGAACGATCGGATTTCTTTTTAGGGCTCGAAGTGGTGAAAGGCGTGGTGCTGTTGATGTTAATCGTCTTGTTTTTTCGGGAAGGTATCATGGGATTGGCTGCCAGTTGGGTGGTCTACGTACTCATTATCCTTGTTATTTCGTCGGTTATGGCCAAAAAGGCGGTCTCATATACTCCCGGCCGCTTTGTATGCGATATTCTGCCGTATATGCTGGTGGCGTTCGTTTGTGCCGCCGCATCCTATTGGATTACCCGTCCCGTCGAAAACAATCTCCTTTATATTTTGGCAAATGCGGTCTTGACCGGCTTCGCGTATTTGTTTATATGCCGCCTTCTTAAGCTGGAGATGAGCGAAGAAATCAAACACTGGTTCGATTCGAAAAAAAAGCGCTCCGCTTAAAGTCATTCCCGGCCCCGGGCAACCGTTATCCGAGATGTTTTTTCAGATTCGCTTCTTTCTGGCGTTCATCCAAAAGATTTTGCAGGGCTTCGTGATTGTCCGGCTTCGCAGTCATCTCTTTAAAAGAAAGGCTCTGTAAATGGCGGATCGTGTCGACGTTCGGGATTCGTTTTTCGATCAGCAGCCGGTACAAGCTGCTCTTCTCGTTCATGAAGAGAGGCTTCCCGGCCGCCAGGAACGCGAATATATTTCCCGCCGCCTGACTGCGGATGTGATTCATGACGACGAAGTCGACCCGCTCGAAAAGGGCGTAATAGTTGTCGCGGTCGAGAAACTCCAGCAACGGGCGGAAACGGTTGCCGAACAACGCGTGTCCTTTACGGATGACATCGGTGGTGTATTTCGAATCGACCGGCTCGCCATAGCTCAGAGGGCAAATGATTTCGATGTTTTCGTTTTGCAATCCGGACAGCGCGTCCAATGCTTCGAAATGGTTGTTTTCGATGGTGGCGGAATTGCCCAGCCAGATCGTTACCGGCTTTTCCCCGCCGGGGGCGGTACGGACGGTGCCGGAAGCGATGGACTGTGTCCCTACGCCGTAAAAGAAATAGACAAACGCGGCCCCGAACCCCGGGTAACGTTCTTCGACCCACCGGTAATCGATTTCGCTCCAATGGAAAAACAGATCGAGGCGTTGCATCACCTTCTTTTTTGTCCGCCATTCGGCCGGGGCATGCAGCCGCCGATAGATATGGCGCAGGCGCAAGAGCGCATTCTTCAGTTTGCCGTGATGGGCGAAAGGCTGGAACTTTCCTTTCTTATACTTCCGGAAGAACGCATAACTTTGCGGCTCCAGAATATCTTTGTCGAACAGATATAGCGGGGTGGTGACCAAATCGCCCATCCAACAGAAGATGCCCGTCGTGATGTGCGGAGGAAGCGCAAGAAGGATGCGGTACACGCGGCGGTCGAGCCAATGGATGAACACCCGGTCGTTATCGGACAGCGATGCGGCAATATGGTCGAACCAATACCGCTCCACCGATTTGACGTAGGTGATCAGCGGCGAACGGGTATAGCGCGGTTCGGGCGTATATAACGACACGAGGTAGGTATTGTTTCCGGGCGCAGCGCGTTCGGCGTCGGCTATAAAGTCGTCGATAAATTTCTCGTCGATCATTAAATGATAGTTCATGACGTGCGGATGTTGAATGAAACGAATGCTACCCGTTTGTAACGGGATTGTTTTTGATGACGGCGGGTACTCCGGCTACCGTCACGTGGTCGGGGACATCTTTGGTAACTACGGCTCCGGCGGCAATCTTTACATGCTTGCCCACAGTGAGGTTGGGCAGGACGATGGCTCCACCGCCGACGTGCGTGTAGTCCCCGATGTGGCAATGGCCCAGGAGCACAGCCCCGGGCGATATTTCCACAAAATCGCCTGCCGTGACATCGTGGGTGATAATACTGTTGTAATACACAATGCAGGCTTTCCCGATGGATGCCCCGTTTGAGATTTTAGCGCCCGAGAGGATATTGCATCCTTCGCCCACCGCGGCGCTGAAACTACCTATTTCGGCCTGGCGGCTAATCGTGGCCGTACACTGTCCGCCCCAGCCCGTAAAGAGGTCATACATCTTTTTTCTGAGCAACGGATTCCCGATGCCGATCGTAAAACGCGGGTCGGTTTCGGCGAAATACTTCCTCACCGACGCTTCGTTGCGTAAGACGGGGAAGCGGCCGTACAAAATCACCGGCATATCGGGACTGATATCATCGTAAAAAGCCAGATTCTCCAGCTCGCCGTTTTGGGCGGCTATCTCGAGCAACTCTTTCGCAAATCCTTTGGCGCCGATAATAATCATCTTGCATTTTCTTTAATCACATCGCAAGTCCTTTTCACATCCTGCGGGTCGAGGTCATGATAGATGGGCAGGCAGATAACGCTGTCGGCCAGGCGGTGGGCATTGGGTAAATTGTCTTTTGCCGCCGATGGGAGCCCTTTGTACGTCGGGAACTCGCTGATCAGGGGGTAAAAATACCGCCGTCCGTAAATGTTTCGTTCCTGCAATCTGGCGTAGAGTATGTCGCGCGACATGCCGTAGGCCGCCGCATCGACGAAGACCGGGAAGTAGGAATAATTGGGCTGCACGCCTGGCTGGCGGTCGAAGAACGAGATGCCGGTGACGTCCGCTAACTGCTCGCGATAGAGCGTGTCGAGGAGTTGCCGTTTTTCGATGGCCCCGCCCACATATTTCAGTTCGAGTAACCCGTAGGCGGCGCGTACCTCATCCATTTTGCCGTTGATTCCCGGCGCCACGACGGTTGTTTCGCCCGCAAATCCGAAGTTTTTCAGATAATCGATGCGCTGCTTTGTTTTAGGGTCGTGGCAAATCAAAGCGCCGCCCTCGATGGTGTTGTATGTTTTGGTGGCATGGAAGCTGAGCGTGCTCAGGTCGCCGGCCTTTAGTATCGATTGGCCGTTGACGGTGACGGCGAAAGCATGGGCGGCATCATAAATGACTTTCAGTCCGTAAATATCGGCGATGCGTTGAATCCTTTCCGTATCGCAAGGGGTGCCGTAGACATGTACGGGCATGATGGCCGTCGTTTTGGGGGTGATGGCTGCCTCGATGCGCTCCGGATCGATGTTTCCCGTCTGCGGGTCGATATCTACGAATACCGGGCGGATGTCGTTCCACCAAAGCGAGTGCGTCGTGGCGACGAAACTGTAGGGGGTGGTGATGACTTCGCCGGTAATGCGCAGGGCTTGCAGTGAGGCGATGAGGGGGAGCGTGCCATTGGTGAAGAGGCTGATATAAGGCACGTGCAGATATTCGCATAGCGCCTTTTCGAGCTCTTGATGATAATGCCCGTTGTTGGTAATCCATTTCCGCCGCCATATATCCTCGAGATAGGGGATGAATTCTTCCAGCGGAGGCAACAGCGGTGACGTGACCGTTATTTTTTTAGTGTCTTGTTGACGTTGCATTGGAACGAAAAATTAGTAACGGTTCAAAGGTACTAAAATTAGTTTTTCTTTTTCCAAAAAAGGAAGAAAGAATGGAATAATAGTCCGGTATCGGTTGTGTGATGCGGTGTGTTCCGTGCCGGGCGTGAGGGAAAAGGCGTTTATACCGCGTTTTCTTCGAAAAAAGTCTTTTCGCTCATTGCAAAAGCCCTTTTTCTAACATAAGTAAATCGTCGCGTGCCTTTTTGTAAAGTCCTGCTTACAAGAAGTGCCGTCGCATCCTCCGAAAGCCCTTTCTCTGACACAAGTAAAGCGATGCATGACTTTATGCAACATCTTGTGAACAGAATGTTCTTCCGCACGGTACGACATGCCTGGCTTGCCCGGATATCGCTTCACTTTTTCCCGGCTGTCTTCCGGAAATCAGGGATACGGTGAAAAGTAAGGAAGTTGGCATCGTGATTGTTGTTGGCGCCCCCTTCCGCATCCTCGTAAGCCGTGCGCGAAAGGAAAATGATATCGTCGCCTTCGAAGAGCCAATCGATATATTGGAAGCCGTGCTTTTCCACATCGGGATGTTCGAGGATGATGGGCCCGACCGTCCATTTCCGCAAGTCTTTCGAGTGGCATAACGCCAGACGATTGCGCACGCCGGCGGGATGGCGGTCTTTGTTTTCGGGCGAAAGAACGTTCGTCAGCGTCCAATATTTTTTCGATTTCGCATCATAGCGGATGGTGAACTTTTTGCTTCCTCCGGGGAATGGGACGAATCCCGTTTCGGGATCGAACGAAGCGGTCGTGCCGTCTTTCGATATCTGTACGATGGCGGCTTGTTCCGAGGTGCCTGCCGGGATATCGACGCGCAAAATATCCACCATATTTCCGTGAGGATCGACAACGGCATTGCCTTCCAGCCATGCCCGGAAATTTCCGTTTAAATAAGTCGAGTCGAACGGCAGGAAATTCGTTTTCCGCCAACTGTCGGCCTGAAGCAAATCGGTATCGACGGGCGCCGACACCATCATGGCGCTGTACCGCTTTCCCCAATCGGAAGTAGAGGCGGTGGCATACTCTACGGCGCGCCAGATTCGGCCGTTATGGATGACCATCGGCATGGGCGCCGTATGGTATTCGCCTTCGAGGATAAGCCCGTTCGATTTCAGATAGGGTGTCGTCCAACTGCGGCCGCCATCGCGCGATTGTCGGATAATGAGGTTGCCGTGATGCTTATTCGTTCCCATCAGATAGAGTGCGCCGTGGTGAAAGAACAAATTCGACCAGAACTGTCCGTCAATTTGCGCAATCTTTGTCCATGTAGCGCCTTTGTCTTTCGACTCAAACACGAGCGTCTGAGCCGACCGGTATTCCGACGAGCGCGGGCCGAACTCATCGTGCGAAGCGATATAGGCGCCGTCGGGCAGTACGCACAACGACGGCGAGCCGATGTATCGTCCGGTTTCCTTACCGATATGATTCACAACGATTCCGGGAGGTGTGCCGGCGGAGATTTGGGCGTTGCTCGCCGTCAGGGTGAGCAGGCCACAAACAATGAAAAGGGGGATTCTAAATAGGTTCATGTTTCGATGTATGAAGTATGAAGTATGAAGTAAGAAGTATGATGTCTAATGTCTAATGTCTCCGGTCATCGGTCGCCTGTCTTGATTGAAACCGCTCAATCATTTCCATGCATAAGCGGCCGTTATGGTAAGGACATTTCCAGAACCCGGCTTTATCATCCTTGCAGTTGATGCTCCCGTCGGCAAGGCGGCTCCAATACCATTCTCCGTGCTGCGGGTCGATGAGCTGCGTGCGGATATATCGCCAGGCACCGGCGGCTGCGTCCTTATAGCGGCTTTCGCCGGAATTAGCGTAAGCGGTCATGAATCCGACGACCGCCTCGGCCTGCACCCACCAGTGCCGCTCACGGTCTTCATGATTCCCGTCTTTTTCGTACAGTAAGCTTCCGTCGGACTGTAAGCCTTCCGTCGCCGCCTCGGCTATTTCCAGCGACCGTTGCCGTATCGGTTCCATAAGCGTGGTGTCGCTTAATACTTCGGCGGCTTCGTAAAGAAGCCAAGAACATTCGATATCGTGACCATACGATATGACCGACGATTTTACCTGCCATGCTTCATCGAAAAACAAACTCAAGTGATGAGTGCGCCGGTCGAGAATCTTTTGCGTAAACAAGTCGATGAGCCGGCGCTGCGCCGTTGCCAGTTCGTCGTTTTTCCACACACGCAGCAGGTTGGTGTAGGGTTCCAGGATATGCAAGTGCGTGTTCATGCTCTTCTTCTCGTTGGCATCTTTATCGCTCAGGCGCATATCGTCTATCGGTTGCCAGTCGCGGGTAAACGCCTCGAAATAGCCCCCGTGCTGCCGGTCGCGATAATCTTCTATCCAATGAAAACAATCGACGGCGCGTTGCAAGGCTTGCGAATCGCCCGTAGCGCGGTAAAATTCCGAAAAACCATAGAGCATAAACCCCTGCACGTACGTTTGTTTTTTGGTGTTTACGGGGTTCCCCTGGTAATCCAGTTCCCAGTAAGCGCCGCCGTATTCCTTGTCGATGAAATGCCGGACGATATAGTCAAAGGCGCGTTGCGCCGTGCGGCGGTATTTCTCGTTTTTCAACAAGCGGTAGGCGGCCGAAAAGGTCCATAATATACGCGCGTTGAGGATGGCGCCTTTGTTTGCCTGACGATGCAGCACGTCGTGTCCGTCGATGCGGCCGTAAAAGCCGCCGTGCTCGTTGTCGATCATTTTCTCCGACCAGAAGGGCAGGATATTTTCCGTCAGTTCCTTTTTAAATCCGTTCATCGGTTGATTTGTTTCTTCTTATTTCCAACTCCGCCGTAATCTCTTTCAATTTATTTTCCGTCAGCGGATAAAAATAGATAAAGACTACCGAAAGAAGCGTCCCTACGGCCGGGAATATGCTCATGAACATTTTGATGCCGCTGATGACCGAGGCGTTTTGCACCTGATTGGCTTCGAAGCCGAAGTAAGCCAGCAACCATCCCGTCATAGCCGTTCCGATGGCCCATCCCAATTTCTGGCTCATGGAAGACGAACTGAATATCAATCCGGTTGCCCGGTTGCCGGTCTTAACTTCGGAATAATCGGCGCAGTCGGCATACATCGACCAAAGCAACGGAAAGATACTTCCCGCACAGATGCTTATCAACACCTGAAGCGTAAAGATGAGGGTGATATCGTTGCTGTCGAGGCTGTAAAAGAGGATGCTCAAGACGGTGGCGAGCGCCATGGCGCTCATATAGGTGTAGCGTTTACCGATTCGGTTACTGATCGGCGCGGCGAGAATCACACCCAGTATGTTTGCCGCTTGTCCCAAGGCCAAATAGAGTCCGCTCAGCACGAAGGGTATATTTAGCAATCGAATGGTGCCGAAAGCATCCTCATCGACAAAATATTTAAAATAATAAATCGTTGCACCGTCGCGGATAGAATTAAAGATGAGCGCCGAGACACCCGCACCCAGCAGGATCCACCACGGCCGGTTTTTGATCAGGTCTTTTAAGTCGTCGATCAACGGCGCCTGCTTTTCCTTAATCGGCTTCACCCGTTCGTTGGTCAGGGCGAAACAAAGGAGGAACAAAAGAGCGCAGGCAATCCCGATGACGACAACGGCCATAAACCATCCGTGTTGTTGGTCTTCTATCGCTTTACTGTTTCCGCTGAAATAGTTGACCATCGGCATAAACATCAACAGCGTGACAAAGCTTCCGATATAAGCGAAAGTCATGCGGAAGGTCGAGAGCACGTTCCGGTCTTTCGGATCCGGGCTCATTACCCCCAACAACGAGGCGTAAGGCACATTGATGCCGGAATAAACAATCATCATCAACGAGTAGGTGACGTAGGCGTAAACGGCCTTACCGGAAGAAGAGAACGCGGGAGTGAAAAAAGTGAAGATACCGATTACCGCGAAAGGAATCGCTAAAAACAGCAGATAGGGACGGAATTTTCCCCAGCGCGTTTGTGTGCGGTCGGCTACCACGCCCACCACCGGGTCGAAAAACGAGTCCCACACGCGGGTGATGAGAAACATCGTACCCACGGCTGCCGCTTCCATCCCGAACACATCCGTATAGAAAAACAGCAAGTACATCCCGAACAGTTTCCAGAACATCGACGATGCCGCGTCGCCGAAACCATATCCTATCTTCTCTTTCAATTTTATCATATTATTTGTCTCCAGTCTCCGGTCTTCAGCCCTCATTGTCCATTATCCATTATCCATTGCTAGATTTTTCCTGATTTGCCGGCTTAATGTCTCCACCGAAGCGTGACTGCTTAAACCGTCTTCCGGCGTATGCAAGCAATAATCGACCAGGCGTTCCACCGACGATGTCGCCACATGCATGCGGGTGTCGGACGAGGCATAATAGATGAAGACGGTGCCGTCATTGTCTGCAATCCAACCGTTACTGAACAATACATTCGACACGTCCCCGATCCGTTCTTCCCCCTCGGGCGCCATGAAATAACCACCGGGCGAGGCGATCAACTTCGAAGGGTCTTCCAGCGAAGTCATATACAAATATAATACATATCTGAGTCCCGCGGCACATGCTCTCACACCATGGGCCAAATGAACCCATCCTTTCGGGGTTTTAATCGGTGCAGGACCCTCGCCGTTTTTCAGTTCTTTGATGGTATGATAAAACCGTCGGTCGACGATAGTTTCCTCGGTGATGACGGCGCGGGTGATATCGTCCACCAACGCCCAGCCGATGCCCAATCCGCTTCCGGCATTGATAAATCCGTCTTGCGGACGCGTATATAGGGCGTATTTGCCGTTTACGAATTCCGGATGAAGAACCACATTGCGTTGCTGGCTGGTCGATTCCACATCCGGCAGACGCTCCCACGTTTTAAAGTCTTTTGTGCGCACGATGCCGGCGGTAGCCTTCGCCTTCGACAAATCCCCCTGTTCGGCGGTTTCGTCGAAACGTTCCACGCAGAACAGGCCGTAGATCCAGCCGTCCTCATGCTGCGTGAGGCGCATATCATACAGGTTGGTTGCCGGATCGCCGTTTTCGGGAATGCTGATTGGATAATCCCAAAACCGGAAATTATCGATTCCGTTGGGGCTTTCGGCCATCGCGAAAAACGACTTCCGGTCGGCGCCTTCCACCCGCACGACTAACAAATATTTTCCCTGCCATTTGATGGCCCCTGCATTCATGGTCGCATTGATGCCGATGCGTTCCATGAAAAAAGGATTCGAGGTTTCATCGAAATCGTATTTCCAAAAAACGGGCACATGGGCGGCCGTAAGGACGGGGTTTTTATATCGCTCAAAGATTCCGTTGCCGTATAATTCCGGTTCGTTCTTTATAGAAAGCAGTTTTTCATATTCCGCCGTAATACTTTCTAAACGTCTTTTTATAGAATCGCTCATTTTTTTCCTGTTTATTCGTAATTAACTTTTTGTTTCCTTCAACTAATTATGAGGGGTGAAATTCTTGGGAATCCCCGAGCCGTTATTCTTTCAAGCTCGGCATTTTATCTCTTGTAATCACTTTTTCGTTAGTGAGCAGGCTCGAGAAATAGGTCGCGCCGTTATGACTGTCCGATCGGGTGTAATCGCCGTTCCACGGCATGAACCACGACCATGTGTCGCCGTATTCAAACATCGATTCGATGGAAGGGATCGATCCGCATTCGCTAAGCGTGACTATTTTTCGTCCTTCGTACAAGCTTTTTACCTTATCGAAAGCGATATACTGTGAACCGTGTTGATTTTCTCCCGGATAAATATCCATGCCGATAATATCGACATACTCATCTCCCGGATACCAGTCCAACGCCGTGTCGGACGCATCGCTCGTCCATACCCAAATCAGATTGTTCAGTCCGTGATGATGAACCAGCCGGTCGAACATGAGTTTCCACAACGTTTTACACGGCCCGGCTCCCTTGGCGCCCCACCAGAACCATGCGCCCGCCGCTTCGTGCAACGGCCGCCAGAGAATGGGAATACCGGCCTCTTTAAATTGTTTTAGATACCCTGCTATCGCATCGATATCGGTTATCATCGCTTGATATTCCTCCGAGTTCGTATCGCTGATTTTCGACACGTCGAAGGTTGTTTTTTCCGTATAAAATTCATCGGACTGTTTCAGCGGGTCGCGCCAATGCCACATAATGGAAACAAGGCCGTTTTCGTTCCACCAGTTTTTCACGTTGGCGGTCATCTGCGTATAAGGGCTTACACCCCAAGAGGTCGTGTAATTGATGAGGTCGAACCCCGCTAATGCCGGCCATTTGCCCGTGTTGTCAAACATCCATTGTGCCTCTTCAATGCCCGTGCTGTAATTCGCCATCGCGCCGGAAATCACTTTTTGTCCGAAGTTCTCCTTCAGAAATTCATATACGTTTACGGCTTCTTTGGAGGCCGACGGGGTCACCAAATTCGCCGCGATATGAAAAGGAATATCTTCGCCGGCCGGAGCAATTTCGATATAATCGAGGTTGATCCATCCCCAATTCTTTTTGATGAGAATCGTGTTTTCCCCGGTTTTCAGCGAAACCTTATTCACGGAGATCGTTCGCCATTCATTCGTGGCATCGAAAACAACCGTCGATAATGGCGTTCCGTTCACCACCAAATCGTTCTCTTTCTTACTGTTCCCGTTGGAATAACGGAAAGAGAGCGTATATTTTCCCTCTTCGGGAAGCGTCACTTTGAACGAAATATCGCCGTCTTTTTGATTCACATATCCGGTTCCTGAGTAACCGCTTAGAGCACTTTCTACCACCGCGCCGTTGGTTAACGCCGCCTCTTCGGCTTCGTAACGCTTCGAGTCGGCTACCGTAGAGAAGGAAAACGATACGGCCTCCGCGGCTTCGCCTTTGGCGTTTTTCACCGCGCCTTTCGGAATAGATATTTGATACGTCTTATTCTTTTCCAATGCAATGGTGAAAATCAATTTCCGAGCCTGCACGGTCACGGTTGCTTGTTGGTCGTTGACCGTTACCGGAATCGTTTCATCCAAGGCGATATCGGTATTGTACACGGCTGATATTTCCGTGTCGAGCAGCACATCCACACTTTGGTCGGCAGGAGTGGCATATAAAAACTTCGGAAATTTCACATCGGGAGTTTCCCCGGGATTGTCTTTCTCGCAAGAAGACCAAACGAACAGCATTAGCAATGCCGATAGCCAATAACTTATTTTTTTCATAATGATACAGGTATGAGTTTATGATTGTGATAATACTTTTATTTCCCAAATAGAAATTGGGGCCGATTTCGCCTCGGCTCTTATGACGTTGATACGGATATATCGCGCCGAGACTTCTTTTTCCGAGACGCGAGTTTCGTATGCTTTTCGAGCTCGCTTCGAATAATCGGCATAGACCGACCATTCGTCGTTATCGTTCGAATATTCTATTTTATACAAATAATATTTGTCGAAGTATTCGAAATCGACTTGCACTTTCGATATCGCTTCTTCTTTTCCCAAGTCGATGTTAATCCATTTGTCTTCTCCCAATTGAGCCTGCCAACGCGAGTCGTTTCGTCCGTCCACCGCTCCTGCCGGGGGATAGTCCGATTCGAGGGAATTGGTCGTCACCGTTTTGTTCAGCGCAAGGTTGCGGTAGGGGGATTTGCTCAATCCCAACGATGAAAAGTCGTCGATGGTTTCGACTTTCACGATTTCGCCCTGCGGATTAAAGAACAGCTCGGCTGCCGAAGAAAAGCGGTAGTTGCAGGTAGGATAGCGTTGTTGGTCTTGACGGTGATAGAACAGGAACCATCGTCCGTTCACTTCGATAACGGAAGAATGTCCGGGGCCGAATATTTTTTTTCTGGTGTGGTGTCGAGTATCGGGTCGGGAGTCGGTTCGTGGTACGTTTTTCGCGGAGCATCGGCCATGGCGTAACGGACATTGTAGGTGTCGAGCCAGCAATGGCCGCCCGCCCATACCAAATAATATTTTTTATCTTTAAAAAAGAGGTACGGGCCTTCGGTGAAATCGGTAAAGTCGCCTTCCAAGGGCTCGCTACTGATTACTTTACGCATATACGTAGGCGAGTTCACATCGTTATCGAACGTCAGCAGGTTTTTCCAGGAGCCGACGCCCAAAATTTGGTTGCTCACCGGGTCGCGGAACAGTTCCACATCGAAGTCCTTGATTTGAAAGGTCTCTTTCCACGGGCCGAAGGGCGAATCGGCTTCCATCATATAAGCCAGATAATCCACGCCTTGCTGATGTACCATATAATATTTGCCGTTGTCGCCTTTGAGCATACTCGGCGCCCAGAAAAAGCGGTCATTGATATCCAGATAATGGATATCCCAGTTGACCAAGTCTTCGGATACCCAGAGGAAGGGTTCGCCGTTATGGTCTTCGTAGCCGTCGCTTGTAATCGACAGGTAATATTTCCCGTCCATATAACGGATACTCGGGTCGGCGAAATAGCCGGGCACGATGGGATTTTGAGCCGAAACGGCCAGTGCGGCAAAAAGGAGTAAGAGAATGTAAAGAAGTCTTTGCATCGCTTTTATTATTTATAGAGGTTGGGTAAGTCGTTTCCAAATAAAATATCCGGCAGGTTTTTGAATTTTATAAAGTCGTCCGTCGCCGGATGTGCCGGATAAGGGACGAAGAAATGCTCCGGGCGGTCGTAAGCGTTACGCCACAACAATACATAAGCCGGTTTATACGGGGCGACGGCTTTATATAATACCTCGGTAAACCATTTGTTCATGGGAATTTGTTCCAATCCGGTTTCGCTGAAAACGAAGGCTTTCTTGTGTGCCGCTGCATATCGGGAGAGAAACTCCATGATCTTATTTACATCCGAGATGAATTTACCGGCAGAATCTTCTGCGCCGCGATGATATAAATCGAACCCCAGAATATCGACAAACTCATCGCCCGGATAACGGTCGAAATATTCCTGTTCGCCCGTTACAAAATCAGGAGAGTACACATATAAAATATTGTGGAGGTCTTTTTTATCCCGTAGATAGGTTACCGTAAAATGCCATAAAGCGAGATAGTCGTCTTTTTCGCATAACTCTCGGCCCCACCAGAACCAATTTCCCGTATGTTCGTGATAGGGGCGGAACAGCACGGGAACAGCCGTGCCATTACCAGTCTTCAGAGAGGCGATAAATGCCGCCACATGATCCAGCCATTCGAGGAATAGGGCATGCTTTTCTCCATCGGGGAGAATGGATTTTACGACTTCTTTCGAGGAAACATCCCATGACGAGCCTCCCGTAAACGGATTCTGCACATGCCAGCTTAACGTATTGACGCCCCCTCTTTCATAGGCTTCGATGATGTGGCTACGCATTTGCTCAAAAGGCACGTTGTCGATATTCTGGGGACTGCCTGTTTCGATATGTCCCAAATCCCAGCCATATACTGCCGGATAATCGCCCGTAACTTTTTTTACGTCCGACTGTCCGCTTTCGCCCGTCCATCCAATGCCGTAAGAAGTGTCGTCTTGATGTCCGAATAGAATGCTTTTCCCCTGTATTTTCACCAAATTAGTATATAGCGATAGGGTTTCCCAAGTCGCTTTTTTATCGACCGTTTTTTGTACGGGCGATGTACAGGAATAGGTGAAAAACGCCCCTAACAACAACATTCCTATTATTCTCATTTTCTGTTTTATCTTTTCTTTCGTCCGAATCAAAAAAGATAGAAGAGGGCATGCCCTGTTTTAAAAAGGCATCCTCTTCTATCATGCTATCCATTATTCTTTAGTTGTATCCAACGGCACGGAAGTGAAAATGAAATAATCCATGTTCAGTTTGGCATTCGTACCGCTTTGAATGTTTCCGCCACGAGCGTACACGCTGAAGTTAAAGGATTGGGAAAGGTTGAACGCATCGGCCGAGCCTCCCCATACATCCCATGTGGAAATGTTGACAAGCATGGAGCGCCACACCCATTTGCTGTTGGTGGACGCGAATTTATAGTTGTCACCATAAGAACCGTCCAATTTCTGATTCGCCAGCTTATTATCGCCCTGAAGGAGTTGGAACCCGGCATATCCTTCACTGTCTCCGGTGTTTACCAGAAAGTTGAGGTACATCGCGTTGTTGTACTTTTCGGGATCGAGCCCCGGAACATCCACACTCATGATATTCCCTAACCATGCCCAAGGATCGCTACCTACGGTATAATTGTATGTTACGTACTTTTGGCCCTGATAGTAGCCGGTCAAATTTGCTCCGCCATTGAAGGCAATAGGCAAATCGCCGCCGGCAGGAGCTTCGGCATCCCAAATGAGAGTCGGATTCAACGGCCCGTCGGTAATCATCACTTGGTCGATTATAATATCGAAGGGTTCGGCAGAGGATACATTTCCTCCTCTGAACCAAAGATCGATTTTATCTACGTTCCCTTTGATATCCGTCCATCCCATTGCTTCCAAGTCATACGAACGCCATTCCCATCCATTGGTTGTGAACTTATGGTCATCGCCGGATTGTCCTTTAAAATGCTTGTCCGATTCGGTTCCTCCGATGGTGATGGCCGGATTCATGTACCCGTTCTTACCATTGGTATTCACAAGGAACGTGATATGGGGCTTTTTAAATGCCGAGAAATCAAATCCCTTTCCGCCGTTATCGGACGTCAGTTTGATATAGCAACCATCCCAACCATTTCCGGCGGCGGCTTTTACTTGATATCCTTTTCCGAAGAATCCATTGTTGACGACTTCTGCCGTATAGGAAGAACTACCCCAGCCATCCGCGGTTATCGGGTCGGTTTCGAAATCCCAGAGCAAAATAGTCTGTTCGGGAACATACGTATCTTTCGGTTCAACCACATTGATATCGGGCGACGTAAGAATTTGCCCGGTCTTTGTGGTAACGGTTAATTTCCCGCTTGCCGGTAACGTCAATCCGGAAGTCGCATACGTGGCGGATGTTTCGTTTGCCGCCGATTTGCTTAATGGCAAGTTCTCGAATTTGACGGAACGAATCATATCCACATTCTCTCCGAGGAGTTTGATGGTCAGTCCCCGTTCGATTTCGGCCGGCCATTGAGTGATGGTTACATCCAAATAGTGAGGAATAAATGATTCTTCCGAAGAAAATTCCCTTTTATAGTTATTTCTCACCGTAATGCCGCCGGCTTCGGCGGTGCGGGGTACCTGAAAGACCAGTTTTTCTTCGTCTTGACTGATAATGGTACCGGAAGCATTTCCGATATATACCGACGTTACGAGATCCATATTTTCTCCATATAACGTTACTTCACTCCCCACAGCCCCGGTTTTGGGATTAAAATCCACAATTTCCGATACCGGCAAATTGATGTCGTAATCTTCGGAAAAATCCTTTTCATCACATGCGGTCCATAGCATCATAAAAAGCACACCGCAGAGTATTTTTATAGTTTTTATTGTTTGCATATCCTACGTGATAATTTAATAGTTCGGATTTTGTTCGATATTCCAGTTTTGCACTTCGTCCAGCGGAATAGGAAGGACCGGAATATATTTATTATCTTTCCCTACGAAAGCGTGGTTCTTAATTCTTTCCGCAATTCCTTCATGTCGATATTCGGCGTTGCTATCTTTTTCCGTTCCGATCAAGTCGGAGTCTTTCACTTTCGACACCGCATCGATGAGCTTCCCGGTGCGAATCAAGTCCCACATACGATTCGATTCCATCGCCAATTCGAGTCGGCGTTCGTTGAGGATGGCGTCAAGCAATGCGGTTCCCGAAGCCGTGACATTCGGTATGTTCGGTGTACTTGCCGGCAGGGTGTATCCCTCGGGGTTCCCGCTGACATATCCTTTGCAATAAGAGCTTTTCCGCGCCCGCTCCCTTACCATATTGACGTATTGCCGTGCTTCGGCTTCGCTTCCCTTATGGTAAGCCGCTTCGGCATGGATGAGCAGCACATCGGCATAGCGCATCACGATAATATTCTTGTTCGCCGCTTTGTCCAAGGACGGTTTAAAAGGAATTGCCGCTTTCCGGTTCAGGTAATTACTGCCTTGCTCCGACCGGTTAAACTTCATCTGCACACCATACAATATTTCATTATTAAACCCGATGCCGTAAACCGTACTCGAAAGGCGCGGGTCAGAAGCATCGAATGCATTCACAAGGTCTTGCGTCGGATTATGGAACCCCCATCCGGTGTTCGCACCTTCATTTTCTTCGCGATTGCCTTGGAAGAGCGGGTAGGCATTTCCTACCGATTTTGGCGGATCGATCGCCGTGCCCTCCGCCGCTTGTATTTCGAATATCGATTCGGAACTGTTTTTATTTTCATATTCAAATAAGGTGGCGAAGTTGCTTGCCAAGCTATACTCCCCGGAATTGATTATATCTGAAGTCAACGCATACACTTCATCCCATGTATGGGCGTTTTCATTATCGATCCCGATCTGATACATCAAAGATTTGGCAAGGAAGGCTTTTGCCGCGCCTTTCGTGGCACGCCCTAAATCCGAGGCTTCATATTCGCTCCTTTCCGGAAGCAATTCGATGGCTTTTTGCAAATCGGCGTTGATGAATTCGAACGTTTCGTGAATGCTTGCCCGCGAAACCTTGCCGAATTCGGATGGACTTAACGGTTGGGAGAATAAAGGGACTCCTCCGAAATGACGGAGTAAATAAATGTAATGGTATGCCCTCAAAAAATAACTCTCTCCCAGCAACCTGTTTTTCAGATCTTCCGAGATGGGCGATTCCGGAAGATTCTGAACGGCATAATTACAGCGGGAGATTCCCCAGAAGCCGTGAATCCAAAATGCCGTTGCAATGCCGTTGCCTTGCTGCGCGCTGAAATCTTCAATCTGTACAAGAGGCGCCATATCGGAAAGATTGCTTCCCTTTACGGCATCGTCGGTGGCGATACTCGCCAGCATAAAATCGTAGTGATGGTCCATCCAATTGCCGTCAGGCCCGTGGCCTTCCGTTTGCGAGAGGATGTCGTAAATACTGTTGATGACTTTTATCGCATTTTCGTCGGTATTCATATAATTCCCGCTGTTTTCCTGTCCCTGCGGTTTGAGGTCGAGAAAATCATTACAGGAAGCCAAAAACAAGGCGATTGATAGAATATATATTATCTTTTTCATAATGGAAATAATAATGGTGTTGTGTTTAAAAACTAAGATTCAAGCCAACCGTAAACACACGCGGAGTCGGATAGCTGGCCATGTCGACTCCGGCATTCAGCGGGCTGCTCCACAAATCTCCCATTTCGGGATTATATCCGGAGTATTTCGTAAATGTCAGGAGGTTATCGGCGGAAACATAAATACGCGCCTTGCTTAAATGAATTTTCCTGGAAAGATGAGGCGGTAGTGTATAGCCTAACTGTAACGTTTTTAACCGAAGATAAGATCCGTCTTCTATATACCGGTCGGAAAAGCGATCGTTTTCGTTCTTATCGTTTTGATTGACCCTCGGTAAATCGGAATTCGGGTTATCGGGAGTCCATCGGTTCATCATATCCTTTGAGTTACTCCATTCCCGCATGTGCGAACTATATAATACCGAATACATGTAATTCGCGATTTCATTTCCTTGCGACCCCTGAATAAAGGCGTTGAAGTCAAATCCCTTGTAAGCGGCCGAGAGAGAGAATCCATACGTAAAGTCGGGATTGGGGCTGCCCAAGTGAATGCGGTCATTATCGTCGATCTTCCCGTCGTTATTTTGGTCGACAAAAATGACATCTCCCAGTTTGGCGTCCGGTTGTATCGGCATTTCATTGCCGCCTGCATTGATATAGGTATGAGCTTTCAATTGTTCCTCCGTTTTGAAAATACCTGCCGTTTGCAAGCCGAAAAACGAAGCGATTTCACGTCCTTCTTCGGTTTTGCTGTAGGTGCCGTAGAGGGGTTCTCCTCCTCCCAACGAAGTGACTTTATTTTTAATCGCCGAAATATTGAAAGCGGCATTTAAATAGAAATCTTTCCCTAAGGTCGTGTCATAATTGATACTGAACTCCACGCCCTTGTTTTGAACCGATCCGGCATTGGTTTTCGGCCGCGCTTTACCGGCATAAATAGGAATAGGCGTATCGAGAATCATATCATTGGTGTTCCGGATGAAATAGTCTATATTTCCCGATAATCCGCCGTTGAATAAGCTGTAATCGAGTCCTATATTATATTGTTCCGACGTTTCCCACGATAGTTCCTCGTTGGCGAGTTTCTCTTGGATGACGCCATCCACCTGCGAGCCGCCGAATACTGCCGTATAACCGTTTGTCATAAGGGTCAGATAGTCGAAGTTGCCGGCGCTTGCCTGATTTCCCACATGCCCCCAACCTGCTCGAAGCTTCAATTGAGAAAGAGGGGAATTACTTTTCAAATCTTCCATAAATGCTTCTTCCAACATATTCCATCCTGCTGAGAAAGAAGGAAAATAGCCCCATTTCTTCTTGAATTTCGAAGTGCCGTCGGCACGATAGGTTCCGGTGAAAAGATATCTTCCGTCAAAGCTGTAATTCATTCGGAAGAAACCGGACAACAAAGCATTATGATCGCCGCTTCCCGATACTTCCAAATTCTCCTTGTTGGGCGACATGCTCAAGTATCGCAAATCGGCATCTTGGGGAACATCATATACTTTCCCGAAGATATTGTTCGATTTCGATTTTTGAGCTTCCATCCCGAGCGTCGCATTGATGCTATGCTTGCCGAAAGTGTTTACATAGCTGAAATATTCGTTGGTGTTCCAATAAATGTTTTGACTTCTGTTCTCCGTTAATTCGCTTCGATTCCGTTGTTGATCTGCCGTAATATAATATTGCGGAGAATAATTTTTGGAGAGTCCGTAAGCAAAATGTTGTCCGAATTGAGCTCTGAAAGATAACCCTTTGAACAGAATATCGTCTATTTGCAGATAAGCGTTGGCGATAAAGCGGTCTTCGGAGGTCTTTCTGAATTGATTTTCATAGGCCGACAGCGCCGGATTTGTCCCGTAAGAAAAATAAATTTCGCCGAATTGATCGGTATAAGAGTCCCAAGCTGCCGATACCGGGTCGGCTTTTAAAGCCGATGTCAGAGAGCCTGAATAAAAGTCTCCGTTATTTCCCGATTTTTGATACGTCGTATAAGATGCGTTGATGCCGATATGAACATTGTCATACAACTTGTATTCATTATTTAAGTGGAACATAAATTTATCGAGGTAGGTGTTTTTGATAATTCCTTCCTCTTTTGAGTACGTTCCGCCGATATCATACTTATTGCGTTCGGATCCTCCGGAAACATTCAGATTATAATTTTGCGTCGTTCCGGTACGCATGATTTCATCCTGCCAGTTCGTTCCGACGCTATTGTTCTGAATCGCATAGTCAAGAATGGATTGCATGGTTTGCGAGGGCGTCAAATTTGCATTTGCATACGATTCGAGTTTCAGAGTGGCGAATTCCGACGCATTGAGCATCTGCAATTGCTTCGTGGCTTGTGTCGTTCCGGCAAATACATTGACATTGATTTGCGTTTTCTTATCGAAAGCACCGCTTTTCGTTTTGACCAATATTACACCGTTTGCCCCACGAGAACCATAAATCGCTACCGCGGAAGCATCCTTGAGAATTTCCATCGACTCGATGTCCTGAGGAGCAATGTGACTAATGTCGTTTACCGGGAATCCGTCGACTACAAATAAAGGGTCGGAGTTGTTGACGCTACCCGTTCCGCGGATGCGGATTTTGGTTCCGGCGCCCGGTTCTCCGGAGTTGTTGACGACACTTACACCCGGAGCCCGCCCTTGAATAGCCTGCGTGACATCCACCGCCGACAGTTTCGTCAATTGATCGCTTTTCAGAGAAGAAAGCGATCCGGTCAGGTCGCTCTTGCGCATGGATCCGTATCCCACGACCACCAATTCGTCTAACTGTTCGGTGTCTTGGTTCATTAAAACCGTTAAATGGGTTTGATCGCCGATGTTGATTTCCTGTGTCTTATACCCGATACTCGAAAAAACCAGTATCGGATTTTCCGTCGTTACATTCAAGGAAAAATTCCCGTCGATGTCCGTTATAGTACCGTTCGTCGTTCCTTTTTCCATGATACTGACTCCAATCATCGCAGATTTGTCGTTGCTGTCCGTTACGGAGCCACTTACACTGCGTTGTTGTGCCATCATTGAGAAGCTCATTAACAGAGCCATACATAACATACTAATGTTTTTCATACAATGTGAACTATTATAAATAAAAAAATATTACATATATGTTACAAAAGTAGTGGCTTGAAATCGTATATTCAAGTATTATTTTATCTTATATATGTACTTTTTTAACTTGCGGAAATTAAACGGATTGTTTCCTAAAAAATGCCGTTTATTGCTGGCCTTTTTGTTTTAGATTTAACAATAAACTTGTTGCTCAATAAGCGTAGAAGTCAATTAATAGATGTAGTTTGTTGGGAAATGGTATTATTTTAACGCAAAACGACATCCTCCCTTCTATCGGGAACGGTCAATCCTAAATGATCATTTTCTTTTTCCGGTAATTCTCGCGGAATTCTTTTGGTGAGCAGCCCTTTCTTTTTTTAAATATCCGGTTGAAGTTGGATAGATTGTTGAACCCGCAATCGAAGCAAATTTCGGCGATCGAATTGGTGGTGTCGGCCAGCAAACGCGTGGCGTGGCCTAAACGAATGTCGATAATGTAATCCGATACGGTTTTGCCCGATCGTAACTTGAAGAAACGGCTGAAGGCGACCGGAGTCATACCGATCTGGTCGGACAATTCGTCCAGGCGGATTTCTTTTTTGTAATGGGTATTGATGTATTGATATATTTTGCGCACACGGCGACTGTCGGAGCCGTCATCGATTTGGGCGAACGAGGAACTGGCCAACGTCCGGTAATTGTCGCAGAGAGAAAGCTCGTAAAGGATGTTCAGGAACTTGATGACCGCATGAAATCCCGACTCTTCACTCGACAGCGAGTCGATCATCGGATAGACTTTCATAATGGTATTCATCGGGAAGTTGATTCCTTTGCGGCCATTGTCGAGCATTTTCCGGATGCTTGCGAATTGATTCTTATGAAGGAAATTGCCGAAAAACAGGTCTTGCGAAAATTGAATGGTAATTTCACGAATGTCTTTCGACTGACATTCATGTTGCTCCCATACATGCTCTAACTCCTCGCCCGTAATAAGAGTCAAGTCATATTTACCGATAGTTTCGACGGAGTCGCCCACGATGCGCCGCACCCCTTCGGCATTTTCGATGTAATTGATCTCACATTCGTTATGCGAGTGTAGCGGATAGGTGAACTCGGTCTTTCTCCGGTCGGCAATATAAAAACAATCCTTGTCGGACAAAGGCGTTATCTCATGTATGATATAATTGGAGTGCATATTCATTTTAGCTCTCTGCTGTTCGTTTTGACCGAGGGGGGGTCGCCCGGCGGCGGCGCTCCCGGGTCGGATGATGCATTAGGCGAACGTGAAATCCAACTGTCTGCGTTCGAGATTCGCCCGGGCAACTTGTATTGTAACCGCTTGACCAAGGCGGTACTCGCGTTTTTTGCGTCGGCCTACCAACCGGTAGTTCTTCTCATCGAGTTCGTAAAAGTCGTCGTCGAGTTCGCGGATAGGAATCATTCCCTCGCATTTGTTTTCGTTGATTTCGACATACAATCCCCATTCGGTGATGCCCGATACCACGCCGTCGTAAACTTTTCCGAGTTTGTCCGACATAAATTCCACTTGTTTATATTTGATGGAGTCGCGCTCGGCGTTGGCGGCCAGTTGTTCCATGTTGGAGCAATGCTTGCACTCTTCTTCCAGCGGCGCCTGTTCGACGCTGCGCCCCCCTTCGAGATATTTTTCCAACAGCCGATGCACCAGCATATCGGGATAACGGCGGATGGGAGAGGTGAAATGCGTGTAGTAATCGAACGCCAACCCGTAATGGCCTACGTTTTTGGTCGAATAAACCGCTTTCGACATGGTGCGGATGGCGATGGTTTCCACCAGGTTTTCTTCGGGACGCCCCTGTATTTTATCGAGCAGTGAATTGATACTCTTGGCGACTTCTACCTTCGAACCTTCCGTTTTGATTTTATGGCCGAAGCGCAGAATGAATGTATTTAAGGTGTCGAGCTTTTCGGGATCCGGCACGTCGTGTATACGGTAAACGAATGTTTTGGCGTGCCGTCCCTTGGGTACTTTTCCGATGGTTTCCGCTACGGTGCGGTTGGCCAGCAGCATGAATTCCTCGATGAGGTGGTTCGACTCCTTCGATTCTTTGAAATACACTCCTAACGGTTTGCCGTTTTCATCGAGATTGAATTTGACTTCATAGCGTTCGAAGTTGATGGCGCCGTGGGCGAAACGCCGGCTGCGGAGTTGCTTTGCCAGATTGTTGAGGGTGAGTATCTCCGAAGAAAAATCGCCTTTGCCTGTTTCGATGACGGCCTGCGCGTCTTCGTAGGTGAGGCGGCTATGGGAGTGAATGACCGTACGGGCGATGCGTGACTTTTTCACTTCGGCTTTATCGTTGAGCGTGAAGATGGCGGAAAAACAGAGTTTGTCTTCATGCGGGCGAAGCGAGCAAAGTTCGTTGCTGAGGCGTTCCGGCAGCATGGGGATGGTACGGTCGACCAAATAGACCGATGTCGCCCGGTTTTCGGCTTCGGTATCGATCAGGTCGCCCGGCTTTACATAATGCGTCACATCGGCGATATGCACGCCGACCTCCCATGTCGTGGGCGATAGTTGCCGGAGCGACAAGGCATCGTCGAAATCTTTCGCATCCTTCGGGTCGATGGTCATGGTAAACACCTCGCGGAGGTCTTCGCGCGCCGCGATTTCCTTCTCCGATATTTTATCGGGAATAAGCGCGGCGAATTTCTCTACATTTTCGGGATAGCGGAAGGGGAGGTCATATTGCGCCAGAATGGCATGCATTTCGGTGTTGTTGTTGCCCGGCTTGCCGAGGATGTCGATGACCCGACCCACGGGGTTATTGACTTTTTCGGGCCATTCGATGATCTCTGCGACTACTTTGTCTCCATTCTTGCCGCCGTTGAGGGCGTCTTGAGGAATGAAGATGTCGTTCGCGAGAATCTTGCTGTCGAGCACCACAAAGGCGAAATGTTTATCCAATTGCAGCGTGCCCACGAAGCGCGTTTTGGCCCGTTGGAGGATTTCGATCACCGTGCCCTCGGTATCGGCGCGCTTTCGTTTGGCCAGTAGTTGCACTTTCACACGGTCGCCGTTCATGGCGTGCTTCGAGTTGCGTTCGGAAATGAACACCGTGTTGGCGTCATCGTCGGGGACGAAAAAGTTTTTCCCGTTGCTGCGGCGTTCAAAGCGTCCTTCGAGTACGAGGCCGCGGTCGTTGATGCGGTATCTGCCGCGCGAGGTTTCGAGCAGCATATCTTCATCGCGCAGTTTGTCGAGGACTTTTACAAGCACCTTGCGCGCCTCTTCGCCACGCACGTTTAAAGCGGCGGAGAGCTGTTTATAATTGAATTGTTTATCTTTATTTTGTGTAAGGAAGCCAATGACGCCCTCGGCGAGGTCTTTCTTTTTAGGTTTATTTACGGGATTTGAAACCGTTTCTTTTTTGCTCATATTTTTTACTTTCTATGTTCGATGTTGTAATTCCCCACGGTTAAAAACAACAGAACGTGATTTTAGTTGATACAAAGAAACAAAAAAATGTAATCCGTTGCGATAGAATAGAGAAATAAATAACCGTCGACTCTCCATACGGGGATCGGGAGCCGGCGGTTGGGGTTTGCGGGTCAAGCTCGCAAAGATTGATGGAGATTGGAAAAGATTGAGAAAGATTGAAGAAGATTGCGGGTCAAGCCCGTAATAACCAATCGTGAAACAATTTTAAACGGATTCTTATCTCTTGAAGAATGTTTTCAGATTCTTTTCCAATTCATCGCTTTTGAAATTTTCCAAAATAATCTGTCCTTTTTCATCGACAAGGAAGCAAGCCGGAATGGCTTTAATATTGAACAGATTACTTAATGATTTGTCCGCATCCAGGAAATTGGGCCATTGCATTTGTTCCTTTTCCATCGCTTTCTTCCAGGCTTCGGCGTCGTCATCGATGGATATGCTCACGATTTCAAATCCTTGGGAGGCATATTCGGCGTAAATCTTTTTTAAGTTGGGAATTTCTTTCCGGCATGGAGCGCACCAGGAAGCCCAGAAATCGATGAGGATGTATTTTTTTCCTTTCGATAATTCGGCGAATGAAATCTTTTCGGCCTTCTCGTCCGTCAGGGAAAAAGCAGGCGCCTGTTCACCGACAAAAGACTTCGGGTAAAGTTGATCGTGGAGGATTTTTCCGTAATAACTGTTTTTAGCTTCATCGGAAAACTGTTCGAACCACGGTTGTTGCTCAGGGGTAAAATAAGACATCACGTTGAGCATGAGGAAAGGTCCCCACCAAGTATCCTTATTATCCGAAAACGCTTTTTGATAAGTAGAATTGACATTTTCGAAAAACGCTTTTTCCTCTCTTTGGAATTTTAATGCGGCTTCCGTCTTCCCTAACGAATCCATCTTGGATTGATTGTTTTCGGCTTTCGCCTGATTGGTCTGTGAAAGAATGTCCGCGCCGGCATCCATGTACGCTTTATACTGGGCATTCAGTTCTTCTTTAAATTTCATTTTTTCTACATACAAATCGTGTGTAGGAGACCCTTTGACCTGCACATTTTCGAAGCCGGCCCATTTCCTGCCGTCCATATCCTCCAGCTTCACGTCGGCCGTGAGTTCTATCTTGCTGTTTTCGATAAACAGGGAAGTCCCGCCGTAATAGCCGTTCACCCGAAGATAATAAAAGCGCGGTTCGGGCACATCACCCGTAAATTTAAATGTACCGTCGCGAACGACAGCCGTATCTTCCGGCGATACATCTTTATGCGTCGCACCGGGAACCAGAAGGATTTCCGTACCGTCGGCAATGCCGGTTAATTTGCCGGTTAACGTATACTTCGGCGACGAAGAACATCCGGCCATCAGCCCTACAACAAGAGCCGTCATAATCCACTTACTTTTCATATTCAACTAGTTTAATTTTATAATTTAATGACTTCATAATTCATAGTTCATAGTTCATAGTTCATAGTTCCTAATTCATAGTTCCTAATTCATAGTTCCTAACTCCATTATTTCGGTACATTTTGAGTAATCGTTCCATTACCCGGGTTCTGAGTTGCACCTGCCGGGAAAGGCATTGTCCAGAGATGGGAATCGGGAGTCAACGTGTACGTTTTTCCGTCCACCGTCTTGGTCATTGTGCGGGCATAAGTACCTTCGGCATTGAAACGCCGCGCATCGGCAAACGGGACAATTGTAAAAATCAGTTCATTGTCTTTTGTGCGTCGTATCAGCTCAATGGCGGCCGCTTCGGTCGTCGCCTGCAACGGTTGGTAAACATCCGGACGAATCCGGGTGCGGCGTACCGCGTTCAACGCATCCATGGCTTTGGAGAAGTCATTGTTTCCGGCTTGCCGTGCCAGGCATTCCGCTTTGATCAGGTACATCTCGCAGGTTGTCAAACCGCCCCAGTTGAAATAACCCGATCCGATTCCTGTATAATAGGTGTCCTGGTTGACGGTGCGCCGTTTCCAACGCGAAAGGAAACGGGCATCCCCTTCCTCGAAGCGTTCGGCGCGTTCTACAGGAATCGTTATTTCAGCAGTGGCATAATTCGGAGACCCATTGCCGTGACGGAAATAATAGTTTTCCACATAGGCATAATCGGTAGGAGTCGGTAATTTGTCGAATTTTTCGGGATCTTCGATGATGTCGCTGTAGCGGTTATAATAATCGTTCCAGTCATACAATTCATCGTTTTGCGCCAATGCCAACCCGGCATACCGTAACGCTTCGGGATAGTTTGCCATTTGCAGGTATATCCGGGCCAACAAAGCATATCCCGCACCGAGGTTGGGATGGATGACGGTCATGGACTGTTGGGGCAGCCCCTGCTCGATTGCCTCTTTGATATTCTGTATAATAAAATCATACAACTCTTGCACCGTAACCTGCCGGGAAGGGGCATTGATGATTGAACTGGTGATCAGGGGCACGCCGGATGTTGTAGCTGCGGTGGCCGCCTCATACGTATCGGCATAGTAGTTGACCAGGACAAAATAGCACAGCGAACGGATTACCTTTGCGTAAGCCATTATTTCCCGGCGTTGCGCATCGGTCGCTTCGGTGGCCGTCGGGACATTCTCCAAAATCAGATTGCAGGACGAGATCGCGGCATAAAGGAGATAATAGGTTCCTTCGTCCGCCTTATTCAATGTAATTCTGTCGGCCGACTCGTCCCACAGGTAATTGGCGCGCGTCAGCGTCATATTATTGAGGCTTGATTTCCATACATATTGGTCGTTCAACAAGTAAAGGGCATTGTAGATCGGAGTTTGTCCGATGGTGTATTCATCCCGTAAGAACGCTTCAAAATCGGCCAAAGTGGAGGGAACCTTCTTTCCTTTAGGCACAATGTTTAAATAGTCATCGCAGGAACCCAGGCTGATGCATGCCAGGATCATGATGAGAAGAATGCTGTTTTTTTTCATACGTTTCATATATCGACTCTCCTTTAAAAATTCACATTAATACTACACAAATAATTCGGTTTGGAATAACCGCCCAAACTCCATTTGGAGTCTCGGTTCTTGGCTATCAGGAATACATTCTCCATCCCAAACATGATCCGGACATTTTTCAGATGGAACTTCTGAGAGAAGTCGTCGGGAACACGATAGGTGAGGGATAAATTTCTCAAACGGCCGTGTGAGGCGTTCAAAATGTTGGCCGAGGATTTGGAATATATTTCTTTCGAGGAGGAGTTGTAATCGGGGTTTTCCGAGGGCACATAGCGCGGGATATCGGTATGAGCCTCGTCGCCGGGTTGCCTCCAACGTTTTTCAATATTTTTGCTTACCGGAACCATTCCCGATAAGAACGCAATATTGGTGTTCCGCATTTTATGCCCGCCTTCGAAGAGGAATTGTGCGGCCAGTTCCCACTGTTTATAGCGCAGGTTCGTGTTGATGGCGCCGTTATAGATGGGGATCGTCGTACCCAGATATACGGCATCCTCGATCTTGGTCGGTTCCGATTCGGAAAAAAGAGTTCCTTCCGAATCGTATACCTGCGGCAGTCCTTTTTCGTTCAAGCCCGCCCACTGATAACCGTAGATGGCATTGAAAGGATTTCCAACGCGGGGATAGGCGCCGGCATGATCGAACACCAGGTATAAGGCCGGTGCTTTTACATTGACATACGTTACTTTATTCTTATTGTAGCCCAGAACGCCCGTTACGTTCCAGCTCCAGTCTTTGGTGGAAAAGACTTCTCCCGATAAGGAGAGTTCAACCCCCCGGTTTCTCATTTTTCCATTGTTCATGGTATAGGTGCTGTATCCCCAACCTTCGGTGGGGACGCCGTTTGTGTTGGCCAATAAGTCTTCTCCCTTTTTGTTGTAATATTCGATCGTCCCGGTCAGGCGGTTTTTGAGCAGGGCAAAATCAATCCCGATATTGGCGGTCGTTGTTTTTTCCCACCGGAGTTCGGGATTCGGGCGGCTGCTGATCGACCCGCTTATCCCGCCCACATGAATATTGGAACTGTAATAGGCCGTCATGTAAGGGGCGGAATCTTTGGCGATGTTGCCCCCGATGCCATAACTGGTACGCAGCTTGAGCATATCGACAAAGTCCACCTCAAAAAAGTCTTCCTTATCGATATTCCATCCCGCTCCTGCCGACCAAATCGGTTTATTCTGATATTTGGAACCGGTCGCAAACAAATTGGTCCGATCCCAGCGGATACTTCCCGTAACCATATATTTGCCGGCATACGTATACGCCGCATTTCCATAGAAAGAAACGTAACGGTTCACTAATTCCTGCGTCACGAAAACATCGTTTTTAGAGAAGGAAGCCCATCCCCACAAGCCGGAGGTTTTACTCAATAATTGTTCGTTTATTAAACTGTACGTTAAGAGATCCGGGTCGTAATCATATAAATGACGGCGGTTATATTCCAGTTTGTTTTCCCGGGTTTCCGTACCCAGGATGGCGGTCACGTCATGCGCTCCGGCAAACGTTTTCTGAAAATCGAACTGTTGGCGGAAATTGTACGCGCGGCTGCTGTTGGTTGCCGTGGCATATATATTCCCGTAGGGCAAGTTAAAGGTCGCCGGGGCATTTTTGTTGGACGTAGCAAAAGTATTTACTTTATTGCGTACTTCGTAGGAGCTTTTATCTTTCAGTTGGTCGCTTTTGTATTCACCCACTTCGTATTGGAAAGAAGCGGCGTATTTCAGCCAATCGGTGAGTTTGAAATTCAGGCGGGCAAAAGTCCGGTTGCTGAAATCCTTGTTCTTCTGCAGGTTCATCTTCATTTCTTCCAGCGGAGTGATATCGAGATGATAGAGGCCGTTGTCTCGAAGCGTTCCCTGCTGCGATTTGCTGTAACGGTCGGCTTCTGTGTTGGTATAAGGACTCCCATCCGCATTGAGGAGCATATTGTAAGGCATATAAGTATATCCCGGCGAGGTCACGCTGTAACTTTGTGTCGCGCCATCGCCGTAATTCAAATAAGTCCCCAGATCCATACTCAACCAGGAGGTGATTCCGGTGGTGTTTTGCATGTTCAAACCGAAACTTTCGTTGTTCGAATACCTGTCTTCAAGGCTATTATGCCGATAAGAGAAAGAAGCATTGAAAGTGTTTCTCTCGTTGCTTTTCCCGATGCTCAGGTTGTATTGTTGCGAAAAAGGATTTCTTTTGCCGTATTTTTCCACATCGTTATAATACCGGTATCCTTGCGAAGCCAGTTCGTCCAGTGTCCGGTTCATTTCTTCCGGGCTTATTTTTCCGGCAGCGTTATTCAAGATGGCCCGGATGCCTTGTGCGGAATAAACGGCATTGTCCAATAAGTTTTGCGCATAATCTTTTGCTTTAGACCCTTGCAGTTCCGGATTCATCTCCGCCCATTCTTTTTCCAGCCCGATCATGGTGGCGGCATCGGCCAAATGCCCCGTATAATAATTATACGGTTGTGTGGTGAGCGTAGCGGAGAAAGAAATATCCAAACGGTTCATCTTCGCTCTTTTTGTGGTGATAACGACCACTCCGTTGGCCGCACGCGCCCCGTAGATGGACGCCGCCGCGGCATCTTTCAATACGGTAATGCTTTCGATATCTTCCATATTCACATCCGGAATGCTTTCCTCCCATCCGTATCCTTTAGTGGTGGTTTTTTCTACCGGAAATCCGTCGATCACATAGAGCGGAGTCGATACGCCGTTCATCGTTGTAACCCCCCGGATTCTCCCATCGCGGTAACCCGCTATTCTTCCTTCCATAAGGGAACTGATGTTGCTGAGCCGCTGCGTTTCCAGTTTCTTGGCATCAACTTTGGCAAAAGAACCGGTAGCCCGTTCGCGGGAAATCGTTTGATATCCGGTGACAACAACCTCGCTCAATAATTCGATGTTCGGTTGCAAGTCGATTTTATAACTTTCAGCGTCGGTCAGGTTTACCTTCTTCGTTTCATACCCTAAATAAGAAACTTCTATTTCCTTGGCCGTACCGAGCAACGTTAACCGGAAGTGTCCGTTTATATCGGTAACGACCGCCGTTAGGGCTTCGTCTTTGGTTTGCCTTACCTGTTCCACACGGGCCGCGGGGAGCGGTTCTCCGTTTTCATCGACGACGATACCGTAGATGGTTCGGTCGGTGGATTGTGCATAGGTCATCGTTCCGCATACAAACAACGAAATAAAAACCAGTATCGTCCGGATGAACTTTTCTCTGGCGTTTCTTCCGTTTGTGAATGCATCGTACGCCGTATCCACAGATTGATGGGAACTGTCGGAGTTTCTTTCAAGCCGTTTGCCGGCCGGATGTAAGTTGGGGAAAAAGTTGGAACTCATAATTTTTGTCGTTATATAAAGATAGGAGGAACAAAACTAAACAATTTTGAAAAATATAAAAATACCGTTGATGTGGTATGCGGAAAACAAGTACGGAAAGCAAGCCGCCCGTTTTGTTGATAAACTGTCTGTATTTTAGCCTTTAACCCGTGATAATAGAAAGCAGGGATACCCGAAAAATAATAGATTGTTATTTTTTCGGAATACGGCAATTTCCGATTTTGTAAAAGGATAACCCGTTGAATGCGTCTATTTTTAATCTTTGTGATTGTTTTTATAGAATAGTTCACGCATCTTTGTGCGGTAGGCGGAAGGAGGCATCCCGACGATGGATTGAAAGGCGCTATAGAATGTTCCCAACGTATTGAAGCCGGTATCTACGGCAATCGCTTTCAAAGGCGTATCATCTTCCGGATCGGAAATGATGCGCAAGGCCTCTTCTATGCGGAGCCGGTTGATATAATGATTATACGACAATCCGGTGTGGTGATTAATTACTTGCGATAAATAACTCCGGTTTGTATTCAATTTTTCGGCTAATTTATCTTTGGTGAGCATATTGTCTTTATACAATTTATCGTCGGTCATGAGTTGATGCAGTTTGGCATAGAGTTCAGCGCTTTTCTCTTCGGAAAGGGCCGACGTAACATATTTTTCAGGATGGATGTTTTCTGCGCTTTGAGGGGATATCCCGGAGAAAGGGCTTGTTTTTTTTAACGCTTTTTCTTGTTCGGCCTGATAGAAATTGCGGCGAACAATCTCCATGTACCGCTTGTTGCGGCGGCGGTTTGAAAGATATAGCAGGATGCCGGCGACGAGAATAATGAAAATAGCAATGTAAAGGATTTGGAGTTTGCGTTCTTTTTTCAAGAGCAGGATATCCTGTTCCTTTAATAAGTTTTTTGTTTTTTCCGCTTCAAACTTCATCATCAATTCCGATAAATGATATTCTCTATCCTGATGGAAGATGTTGTCATGCTCCCGGAAGAAAAGCTTAAACGCCTCGAGCGCGTCGGAATAAGCGCCGGTTTCTTGATAATATTGTGATAAAGCGTAATACAAGTCGCGCCGGGTTTGGGCATTGTCTTTATTAACGGAAGCGATATCGATGCCCTTTTGCAGGAAGGCAAGCGCCTGGTCGTAATGCTTTGTCCGGAGGGCCACTTTACCCAGTCCTAAATAAGCATCCAGGATATTCGACGTTTGGGTCTGGTCGGATTCGTTGAGTGCTTTTTGATAATACGCTTTTGCTTTGTCGAGATAGCCCCTCTCAAAATCGATATGTCCGAATAAAACATATACGTTGGCTTGGTTCAAATATTTTTTTTCGATCATCAATAGCTCCGCTTCTTGCAAAAAACGAAGCGCTTCGTCGTATTTTTTCTGAAGGAAAAGGCAATACGCCGTCGTGCTCGCCCCGATAAATATCAGGTACGACTGATTCAGGTCGTGTCCCCGCCGGTAGCATTCGAGGGCATACGATAAGCCGGCGACATCTTTTTTGGAATAATAAACGACGGACAAATTACACAAAAGCAGGGAATGAAGGCGTTCGTTAGCCGAGCGTTCGGCGGCCTCTATCCCTTGCAGCAAATAATAGATGGCCCGGTAGTAATTGGCATCGGCGTTCATATGATAAATGCCCAGTCCGTTATATACCGAAGAGAGGGCGAAGTCATCCTTCGCTCCGGCGGCTAAGGTATAAGCCGAATCGAGGTTTTGCTTTGCCACCGGAAAACGGTCTTGCATGATATTCGCCTGCCCTAAGCCGATAAACGCATACGTTTTATAGGTATCGTGGCGATAGGTGCGGCTCATTTTTAATAATTGATCGGACACGTCTATGCAGCGGTCGTAGTCTCCGATATGGAGATTGGCCATCGTTAAATATTTTAAGGCAGCCATGGTCAGTTCCGGCGCATCGATCGTTTGAGACAAGAGCAGCGCCGAATCGGCATACGACAACGCTTCCCGGCCGGATGTATCGGCATACTCTTCCGCCAGCTCGAGTAATTTTAAAATTTTACGCTCTATATGGCGGTTGTTTCCGGCATGGGCAGAAGGGAAAATAAGAATAAGACCGATTCCTAAAAGAGCCCATTTGCAACACAACTTACGTAAACGACTATCTCTTTTTTTTCTATCCATTTTACAGACTTGACGGTCAAAGGTAGAAATTTTTTTTGATAAATAGCCATCTTCCCCCTACCTCGAGCGCCAAGGCATGCTGTCCGGATTTTTACGGTAATCGCGAGGGTTGTCAAACCATTCGTCCCTGTCGATAGTGATATGCGGTTTCGCCTTGGGTGGGTAATCGCGATAAATGTAGCTGAGGGCTATCCATAGCAGCGCGAGCAACGCCATTGCGGTAATGAACCAACCGAAATCACGGCGGGCTCTTCGACGGACATTGTGCGGATCGGCGGGATCGTAAAGCGGATTGGGTACGTTTTTGCCGCACGACAGGCAAATGAGTTTTTGGTGGTATTGCATTTCGAGCGTATAATCTACTTCCGCGCCGCAATGGGGGCAGTGCGTCCGGTAAATGCAAGTGTGTGGAAACAGCGGTTCAACGGGTTGTTTCCGGTTTGGTTTCCCGGCATATTTTTTCATCGTCATTCATTCTTTTCCTCAATCGATACAGGTCGTTACCTCGCCGTTCCCCAAGGTCGGTATGATTTAAAAAAAAAGAGGCATGGGAACTGTTAGTCTTTACCCGTTCATAAGGCTCTACCAAAGCCCTTGCAAGAGTAAAGCAACAGCCCCACGCCAAACAGGCGCGGAGCGTTTGTTGCTATTACCCCTTGCAAGAAAAATTTGGTAGATTTTATGAACAGGGTAATATCTAAAACGCTTCTCGTTTTATTTCTAATAGATTACGCTTCTACGCGTATCGCGGCAAAGGTATTTATTTTTTTCAATAAAAAAACAGGGTTATGCCGAAATTTTTTTTGAATTTGTTGATCCCTTGTTCGAAGAAAATCGTTATCTTTGTGACAGATCGTCGGATTCCGCCACAGAACTGACGGATAACGGCCGAAAAAATGAATTACTAATACAATGAGTAAGAGCGGTATATATACGCAAGTCATCGAGTCTCTTTTACCACCCATTTTCATTCAAAAGAGAGCAGGGAGATATATGTTCCCGTTCGAGGACTCTATCGCTACCGCAATCTTGTTTTTCTACCCATCGGTTTTTGAAAAAAACGAATTATATCCATTGCCCGTTTCTTCTTTTAAGGGCTTGTTATCGTTTTGTGTGTCTCCATTACCTGCGGAAAAGACAACGGAAAAGGTTTTGGGTTCCGCTTCTCTGCGGAAGCTCCGGCCAGACCCATCCGCCTCTCCGCAGCGCCGCGGAAGAGAAAACGACTTCTATCCGACGTTTTGCGCCTATGCGGAAGGGAAAAAAATTACCTTTCGCCCGTTCCGCATGGCCGCGGAAGTGAAAAAAGAAGATATCCGGACTTTTGCCCGTCTGCGAAACTTACAATCGGACTTGTCCGGCTCTCCGGGGCGCTGCGAGAACGAAAAACCACGCTATCCGGCTCTTCGTTTGTCTGCGGAGGCGAAAAAAACGCCTTCCCGCCTTTCCGCATTCTTTCCTAAAGCGCGAAAATCGAATTTCTATTTATATAGATCTGTTATATATCAAAATTTTGAAAATCATGGAAAAATTATTAATTAGTTTTTCCCGGTTGACAACGACCGGATTGGGGACGCTAGGGCGGAACACTCTGGAAGTCTCGAAAAAGAGTACCAATGCAACGGTACAGGAAGACCCCCTTTATCTGGAGGTAGTAAATGCACATACCGGATACGAGCGTTCGGTGTTGAAAAATATCTATAGCGGGTTGGGGCCGGAAGTGAAGTCTCAGGATTTGGTGCGTGACCGGCTGGATGCGGGCTTTCATGATCTGTTGACCGGCTTTGCGGCTTTCGATGATGAAAAAGGATTAGCTGCCAGACAACTGTTAGAGGTGTGGGATGATTTAGGCGCTGTTTCGGGCTTGAATTACGGCGACGAAACGGAGGTGCTGCATAAAAAAATCGAAACGTTTTCATCGGAAGAGAATCAGGCTTTGTTGACCACCGTGGGATTGGTGCCGCATTATGAAGCCCTGAAAAAGGCGCAAGAGGATTTCGACGTTCAGTTCCTTAAGCAAGTCGATGCCAATTCGGCGCTGCGTCAGCAACCTTCGGCCAGTACCATCCGTCACCAATTGGAAGATGCGCTGCGTGATTATTACGGGATGGTGTCGGCCTTGCGTAAACAGTCCGGTTGGAGCGACTTATACCACGATCTGGACGAAGTGTTGAAAGCCGCCAAGCGGTCGATTCACGACAAAAATGACGAGGACGAAAAAACCCGCGACAAAAAGTAACGAATACCGGAAGTGCCGCGCCATGCGGCGCTCCGGTTTGGAATATTTATCCTAAACAATATCCTTTTTTTCTGAATTAAATAATTAAATACGAGAATTTTATGAAAAAACAAAAAATCATTTTCTATAAGGGGATGCTATTGCTTTTCGTGTGGGCAGTCTCTTTATGTTCTTTTGCACAGAATATTACCTTGCGAGGGAATGTCTCCGACACCAAGGGAGATCCGTTGGTAGGGGTAACGGTTCAGGCCGAGGGTTCGACGGCCGGAACCGTTACCGATGCCGATGGAAATTTCACTTTGCCCAACGTGCCCGGAAACGCCACTCTGGTAGTATCGTATATGGGGATGCGTACGCAAACGATTGAATTGAACGGGCGTACCACGTTGAATGTGGTGCTAGAGGAAGATGCCGAGTTGCTGGATGAAGTGGTGGTGGTCGGTTACGGTACGCAAACGCGTCGCGAGATTACCGGCTCCATCGCCAACGTATCCGAAGAGAACTTTAATAAAGGAATTAACCGCGATGCCTCCGACTTGTTGCAGGGGAAAGTTGCCGGATTGATCGTCACGTCCGGATCGGGCGATGTGACGCGCGGCTCGCAAATCCGCCTGCGCGGGACATCGACTTTGCAAAACGACCAGGGGCCGATGATCGTCATCGACGGCATACCCGGGGGCGACATGTCTACGGTATCGCCTTCCGATATCGAATCGATCTCGGTGTTGAAAGATGCTTCGTCGGCTGCCATTTACGGATCCCGCGCTGCCGGAGGCGTTATTCTCATTACCACGAAACGCGGTTCGGGCGCCAAAAACCTGTTGCAATACGACGGCTATGTGTCGGTCGACCAGGTTGCCAATAAACCCGATATGATGAATGCCGCCGAATGGCGCGCAACCAATAAGGAGTTGGGGAACGATATCAGCAATTTCGACGGGTACACGGCCGATACCGATTGGTTCGGCGAAATGCTTCGCACGGGAATATCCACCAACCATTCCATTTCGCTTTCGGGGGGAGGCCCCAAACACAACTACCGGGCTTCCTACACCTTTTTGGATCGTACGGGTATCGCACGCGATAACGAGATGACGCGCCATTCATTCCGCTTCCAACTCCAGCAGCGCGCCATCAACGACCGTTTGCGGGTGGGCTTGACGGGTTCCGGAACGTTGACCGATATGCGCTTCCCGTTCCGGGACGATTTTATCCTTGCCTATAACATGCCGCCGGTGTATCCGGTGTATAACGAAGACGGCTCGTATTTTACCGCCGCCAATAACGCTTACGACCAGGGTAATCCCGTGCAAAACCAGGATCAGAACTACCGTAAGGCGAGCAACAACTATTTTTACGGCGCGGGTGATCTCCAATTCGACATCGTCGAAGGGCTTAACCTAAAGGCTTCCCTCTACAAGAGCCGTTTTTCCAGTGACTACAGCGAGTGGGAGGATCCCCGCAACTCACGCGGCGACGGTAACAACGGCCTGGCGGTGCGGCAAGCCCGGAAATGGGATCGGGAACTGATGGAATGGACGGCCAACTATGAAACGACTTTCGGCGCCGACAAAACGCATAAATTCGATGCGATCCTCGGGTATTCCTGGGAAAACAATGTCTTCTCCAGTCAGCGGTCGCAAGCGACCGACTTTGTGGTCAACTCCATGGGCGCCGACAATATCCAGTCGGGAAACTCGTTGAAAATAGGCGAGGTTACTTCCAGTAAAAATGCCTATAAATTGATTTCGTTCTTCGGCCGCGCGCATTATAGTTATCAAGACCGTTATATGGTTACCGCTACGGTTCGTCGTGACGGTTCGTCGAAGTTCGGTAAAAACCATAAATGGGGGACGTTCCCTTCCGCTTCGGCCGCCTGGGGTATTTCGCAGGAACCGTTTATGGAAGAGATCGATTGGGTGAAAGACCTCAAGTTGCGTGTCGGTTATGGCGTGACGGGAAACCAGGACGGGTTGCAGCCTTACAAGTCGCTCGAACTTTATTCGGCCGCGGGAACATATTACAGCGACGGGTCGCAACTCACCGCGTATAAGATTTCGCAAAATGCCAATCCCGACCTCAAGTGGGAATCGACCGCCATGTTGAACATCGGCCTCGATTTTTCGCTGTTCAACAACCGCCTCAACGGGACCATCGAATGGTATGACAAGCAAACATCCGACATGTTATATACGTATGCCGTCTCCACGCCGACGTATGTTTACGATAAAATGCAGGCCAATGTGGGGAATATGAGTAATAAGGGTGTCGAGCTGATGCTGAATATCGATGTGGTGAAAAACAAAACATTCACCTATACCACAACGGTCAATCTGGCTCATAATATCAATAAGGTTACCAAACTGTCCAACGAGTTGTATTCCACCGGCCGTATCTATACGGGGGATCCGTGGATTCGCGGCGCTTCGGGCGTTACCTCGCATGTGGTGGAGGTCGGATATCCCGTAGGGCAGTTTTATATGCTGAAGTGTACGGGACTCACCGAAGACGGCAAATACATTATCGAGGATAGGAATAAAGACGGGCAAATCACCGATGACGACCGTACCTACGTGGGCGATTCGCAACCCGACCTGACGTTCGGATGGAATCATTCTTTTTCCTGGAAAAATTGGGATGCCAGCATCTTTTTCCGTGGAACCGCCGGGAATAAAGTGCTCAACAATCCTCGCGCCGCTTATGGCAACAACACCTACCTCAGCGGCGCAAACGCCTTGAACGACGAGCTGGTGAGCATCTTGCGCGAAAACTCGCGCGTAACCTCTTTTTATGTCGAAGACGCCTCGCACATCCGGTTGGATAATATGGCTATCGGATATACATTCAATACCAAATCAACCGGTTGGCTGGAAAGGGCGCGCGTGTATGTAGCCGGGCAAAACCTGTTTGTGATCACCGGTTACAAAGGACTCGATCCCGAAGTGGAACTCTTCCGCGGTGAACCTTCCGACGACGGCGCCGGCCTTTCGCCGGGTATCGAGGCGCGTAATTATATGCCGAAGGCGCGTTCTTTCACTTTTGGCGTTAATCTGACTTTTTAATAGGTATCATTGATTTAAAAAAACGACGTTATGAATAAAAAAACAATCATACTCTCTGTTTTATCCGGAATTTTATGGATGGCGGTCTCCTTCTCTTGTACGAACCTCGATGAGGAGATATACGATCAGCTTGCCGGAGATTTCCCGGAAACCGAAAAACAACTCAATGCCGTTATCGGCGATGTATATAATTCGTTAAGGACGTATTGGCCGGGCAACTATCTTTATCTGTCGGAATGTGCCGGCTCGATGGCTGTGACGCCTACCCGCCTCGGCGGCGACTGGTACGACGGCGGCCAATACCGCGAACTGTTCATGCATACCTGGACGGCGCAAACCAGCCAGGTGAAAACGGGTTGGAGCAATGCCTCCAACAGTATCGGAAAATGTAACGCCACCCTTTATATTATCGAACAAACCGATGTGGTGTCGGATGACGTGAAAAAAATCCTGACGGCGGAAGTCCGGGGCGTAAGGGCTTTCTGGTACTATACCATGCTCGATTATTTCGGAAACGTTCCTCTGGTTACCGAATATGTGCCGGCGGGTAAAACGTTGCCTACAAACAGTTCCCGGCAGGTGGTCTTCGACTGGCTTGTGGAAGAGGTTAAAGAAATTGCCCCTTCTTGCCCCGATGCTTCTGCGTATGCCCGCTTTACGAAGGGCGCCGCATATACGTTGCTCGCGAAGTTGTTGCTCAATGCCGAAGCTTGGGGCGTAACGTACGGCGGCGATGCGTATAAGGAAGCCTCCGATTATTGCGATTTGGTATTGGGGATGGATTATATTCTCGAACCGGTATGGAAGGATAATTTTTCGTTAACCAACCACAACTCGCGCGAGGCCATCTTTGCCGTGGCTTTCTCTAAGACGGACACCGAAAACCAGAATCAAATGATGAACCGGACGTTGCATTATAAAGACCAATTGTCATTGGGCGGCAATTTCTCCGCATGGAACGGTATTTGCGCCCAACCCGAATATGTGGAGCTTTTCGATGTTGAGGATCCCCGTTATGCCGGTTCGTTCCTGATAGGAAAACAGTACGACCGTGCCACCGGGAAAGTGATTATCACCGATCACGGGTTGGAACTCAATCACACCGTTGCCGTCACCATGCTTCCCAATACGGAATACGACGGTACGCCTTGGGGCGCGGTTAATCAGCACGACGGCGCCCGCTGCCTGAAATGGCCGTATGCCCAGGATTTGGTCAATGCGATGGAAAACGACTTCCATATCTTCCGGCTTGCCGATGTGTACCTAATGAAAGCCGAAGCCGTTCTCCGTTCGGGAGGCGGCGGTGCGGACGCAGCTAAGTGGGTCGACGATGTTCGTGCACGGGCGTATGGTAATAGAGATCACGATTACAAAACCGTCGATTTGGCGAAAATCTTGTTGGAACGCCGGCTCGAATTGGCATGGGAAGGTTCGTCCCGCCAGGACGATATTCGTTTCGGCGAATTCGGGAAAACCATGTGGAAGGCTTCCAACTGCGAACGGGCGACAGGAGAGCATCTCAAACTTTATCCGATATCGCAGGACGCTTGGCAAACCAACCCTAATTTGGTGCAAAATCAGGGGTATCCTAAATTTCAATAATTTTTGTATGGGAAACACCCCTGGTTTCCTGAAATGACGGTAATGCGAGCCCGGAAAAGTTTCCCTTATAGAAGCTTTTCCGGGCTTTTTTTATCGGCGCCGAACCGGTCTTCGATTTTTTGTCTCATTTTTCGTAATTGTTTCGTATCTTTGAAGATTAAAATAAAGGAAGACACATGACAAGGTTTGTTAATCCCGCATACGACGTAGCATTCAAGCGGATTTTCGGTCAGGAAGACAGCAAAGATTTGCTGCTCGACTTTTTGAATGACTTGTTGGAAGGCAAATTGCGGACGGATGTCATTCTTGCCGACCGTGATACCCACGAACAATTCAGCGATAAGCTGCGTTTTATTTTCGTGGAACTTCCGTTTTTCTCGAAAACGAAAACGGAATGTGTGACAGGTTTGGATAAATGGATTTATACATTAAAGAATATGCAAACATTAAAAGAAATTCCTTTTAAGGAGGAAAAGCCTATTTTTAAAAAACTGGAGAAGATTGCTGATCTTACTTCCTTGAGCAAGGAAGAGCGCAGAATGTACGATGCCGATATCAGGGCCTACCGCGATCGGTTAGCCCAGATTAATTCTGCAAAACGGAAAGCAATGAGGGAAGGCAAAGCTGAAGGACGGGCTGAAGGGAGAGCTGAAGGAGAAGCAGAAGGCCGGGCAAAAGGCGAAAGAAATAAGCAGATCGAAATGGTGCGGAATATGAAAGCCGAGGGCATTCCGGTGAAGGTGATCTCTAAAGTGAGCGGCCTGTCTGTCGAAGAAATCGAAAAGCTGTAAAGAAATCGAAGCACCCGTTTCTCAATCTTAGATAATTCCACTATTTTTGCATGAAACAATCCATTAAACGTTTATGCAAAAGAAAATACTCATCACCGGAGCCAGCGGTTTTATCGGGAGCACGGTGGTAGACAAGGCCCTTGAACTGGGATATGAAACCTGGGCGGGAGTTCGCACTTCCAGCAGCCGAGAGTATCTGACAGACCCCCGCATCCGGTTTATCGACCTTACGTACTCCAATAAAGAAAAGTTGACGGAGCAATTGCGGCTGTTTGCCCGCGACAACGGTCGATTCGATGCCATCGTGCATATTGCGGGGATGACCAAAGCGCTGCACAAAGCCGATTTCGACAGGGTAAACGATGGATACACCCGCCATTTAGCCGATGCGCTAATCGAAACCGGCACGGTTCCCGATAGTTTTATTTTTATGAGTAGCCTGAGTGCCATCGGCAAGGGCGATGAGGAAAATTACGCGCCCCTTCGCGCCGAACAAGAGCCTAATCCCACCACGACTTACGGACGCAGCAAGCTCAAAGCCGAGAATTACCTGAAGAGCCTCCCCGGTTTCCCGTATGTCATCTTGCGTCCCACGGGCGTGTATGGCCCTCGCGATAAAGATTATTATATCCTGGTTAAATCCGTAAAAAACGGGTTGAATGTCGGCGCCGGCATGAAACGGCAACTCCTGACTTTTATTTATTCCGAAGATCTTGCCCGGGTTATTTTCCTTTGCATCGAAAAACAGGTGAAAAGAGTCGAATATATCGTCGCTGACGGGGATGTGTATACCGATGAGGAGTTTAACCGAATCGTGCAGGAGGTTTTGCACAAAAAGCGCGTGCTGCGATTGAAGATTCCGCTCGGGGTGGTGAAAGGCGCTGCATGGGTGAGTGAGAAGGTGGCTTCCTTGCTGGGAAGGGCTTCCACTTTCAACACGGATAAATACAACATTATGGAGCAGCGCAATTGGAATTGCGATATCGAACCGATCCGTACCGGTTTGTCATTTAAACCCGAATATCCTTTGCGCCGCGGGGTGGAAGAAACCGTTCGTTGGTATAAAGAAAAGGGCTGGTTGTAAAGGTCTTCGATAGGACTTTGTGATAATGTCTTCGGCGATATTGCTTCGCGATAAGGGCCGAAGCCGATAACACTTTGCGGATATGCCGGCCGTTAATCCTTAAAATTAAGAACAAATAACGGTCTGAAAACGACTTACACAGGTATTTTTTATATTTTTGTTGTTCTAAATGAAACAGAAGAATGAATATTGCGCTGATCGGCTACGGTAAAATGGGGCACGAAATCGAAAAGATCGCCCGGGAGAGAGGACATACCATTGTCTGTATTATTGACTTGAACGAAGAAAATAAATTCGATTCGCCCGAATTCAAGCGGGCGGATGTAGCCATTGAGTTTACCTCTCCGCAAAGCGCGCTGCAAAATTACCGCCGGGCCTTTGCCGCCGGCGTACCCGTTGTTTCGGGAACCACCGGATGGCTCGAACATCTCGATGAGATAAAGAAAGCTTGCCAAAACGGAGGCAACACCTTCTTCTATGCCTCGAATTTCAGCTTGGGAGTCAATATCTTTTTTGCCGTCAACCGTTATCTGGCCAAGATAATGAACGGCTTTCCGGCCTATGATGTCCGGCTTGAAGAAACGCATCACATTCACAAACTCGATGCTCCGAGCGGCACGGCCATTACGCTTGCCGAAGAGATTCTGGCTTCTCTCGATAGAAAGCGGGAGTGGAAGCTCGATCGTGTCGATCGCGAAGACCAATTGCTCGTGAAGGCTTTTCGTAAAGAGGAAGTTCCCGGTATACATGCCGTTACGTACGAGTCGGAGGAAGATATGATCCGCATTGAACACGAGGCGAAGAGCCGTCGGGGATTTGCTTTGGGAGCTGTTGTCGCCGCCGAGTTTACGGCCGGTAAAAACGGCTTTTTAGGAATGCAGGATCTGTTGAATTTTTAATGCCGTTTATAAACTTACAAAACGTATGATATCACTCAAAGAAAGATTTTCAAAAGCTACACGTCGTCAATGGATTTGGTTTGCCGTGTGGACTATCGCGATTCTGCTGTTTTCCGTATGGTACGGAAACCCGTGGATATTGTTACTTATCGTGCTCTTCTTCGATGCCTATATTACCAAATATATACCCTGGACTTTTTGGAAAAAGTCCAAAAATAAGTCGTTCCGGAAAGTAATGGAATGGGTCGATGCGATTATTTTTGCATTGATTGCCGTATATTTCATCAATGTCTTTTTCTTTCAAAACTATCAGATACCGACCTCTTCACTGGAGAAGTCGTTGCTTGTGGGCGATTTTTTGGCGGTCAGTAAACTTAGTTACGGTCCTCGTGCGCCGATGACGCCCTTGTCGTTTCCGCTGGCGCAACACACCATGCCGGTTGTCGGAGGCAAATCGTACCTGGATAAGCCGCAGTGGAAATACCGCCGGTTGAAAGGCTTTGGAAACGTGAAAAGAAATGATATTGTGGTCTTCAATTTTCCGGTGGGCGATACCGTAGCGTTGAATATGCAGGGCGTCGATTATTATACGCTCAGTTCCTACAACCCGAATGGCCGGGAAGGGATCCGCTCCGATAAAAGGACGTATGGCGATATTGTGTACCGTCCCGTAGATCGTCGCGAAAATTATGTGAAGCGTTGTATCGGCCTGCCGGGCGAAACCGTCGCTTTAAGAAACGATAGTGTGTTTATCGATGGCCAATTCCAGCCGAACCCCAAGTTATCGCAACACAATTATATGATTCAAACCGATGGTTCGGTGATATCGCCGCAGGTGTTTGAAGAGATCGGAATCAATATTGGCGATTACTTTTCGGACAATGGGTACGGACAATCGATGCTCAAGATGCAGGATCTCTCCCAATTAGATAGTCTCAATATGGCTTTGTACAGTCTTCAACAACGCAATGGAAATAACGGAAGGCTTTATTATAATATTCCCATGACCAACGAAATGGTGGATAAATTAAAATCGAAACCATTTATATGGAACATCATCAAGGAAAAAGAACAGGTCGGAATGTCGTCCTATTATCCGTTCGGCTATGAAACCGGCTGGACCCGCGATACCTTCGGGCCGCTATGGATCCCTCAAAAAGGGCAAACGGTTACGTTCGATACCGATGTCGACTTTAAAGTCGCTGCTTACCGCCGCTGTATCGAGAACTACGAGGGGAATCAGTTGGAATACCGCGACGGAAAAGTATCTATAAATGGTCAACAGGTCGATTCCTATACCTTTTCCTTGGATTATTACTTTATGATGGGGGATAACCGTCATAATTCGGCCGACTCCCGCGTATGGGGTTTTGTGCCGGAAGATCATATCGTAGGCCGTCCGATTCTCATCTGGCTTTCGTTAGAAAAAGACAAAGGGTGGTTCAATGGGAAGATCCGTTGGAAACGGTTGTTCCGCAGTGCGAAAATACCCGCATGACGGGAACAGGTTCGGCGGGAACCGTTCTTCTCTCTTCATTCTATTTAGCCCCCATTGAATACTACAGCGTGCTGTTTCGTGCGCCGGAGGTCTGGATGGAAGTGCACGATACGTATCGCAAGCAGTCGTACCGGAACCGGTGTGTCATAGCCGGGGCAAACGGCCCGATGGCATTGAGCGTACCCGTCGAAAAGCCTCCTTCGCCGCACACGGCGATGAAAGATATGCGCATTGCCGATCATGGAAATTGGCGGCATCTGCATTGGAATGCCCTTGTATCGGCTTATAATTCCACGCCGTTTTTCGATTATTATCGCGATGATTTCGAGCCGTTCTATCATAAGACATATCCTTTTCTTCATGATTTCAACGAGGAGTTGCGTTTATTGGTGTGCCGTTTGCTCGGTATTCCGGAGCCGGTTATCTATACGCCGTCGTATATCGACGTTGTTCCGCCCGGATGGGCCGATTATCGCGAGACAATCGATCCGAAGCAGCCTTTGCACTCGGGCGAAACCGGCTTTTTCCCGAAACCTTATTATCAGGTTTTCAAACAAAAACAGGGATTTCTGGAAAATCTGAGCATCATTGACTTGCTTTTCAATATGGGCAACGAGGCCCGGTTGTATTTAGGATGACAATTAAAGAATTTTGTCACTTATAGATAAATATTGAGCTTACGGCTGAAAAATAATCAACAGTCTCTAATTTTCAGCGTTCCGTATTCATCGATTGATTACGAGTCTATTACTTCTTTTTAAAGATATCCTATTCTCAAACTCTTTATATCTTTTCTTATGAAAAGCGCCTCGAAAGTATCAAAATACCATAATTGTGGTATTGATGCGATGTCGATTATCCATTACTTTTGTCAAAATTATTAATGAATTCAAATTAAAGATTGTTATACGATTTTTCTTTGTAAGTTTTTAATAGGTTATAGATTTATATAATAATGAATAAATATTTCTTCCCGATTGCCGGTACAAACAAAAATACAGTTTCGATGATGTGTTGCTGTATGTGTATGTCGATAAGACGAAGTCCTATCGGGTAGGGAAGAATTATATTTACATATAGAGAACTCCACCGATAAGTTTCGGTGGAGTTTTTTTGTTTTTAGGCTATTATCTACTATAGTTTATAATATCCCGCATATATTTTATTATGGTTTAACAAACGTCGTTTGAATATAAAAGAGAGAAAAGTTTAATCAATTGAATTAATTAAAAAAAGTAGTTTATGAAAAGAAGATTGTTGTTTTTAGCAGCTTTGTGTTTATTTGCCGGGCTTGCTTATGCACAGAACCGGAAAATAAACGGAAAAGTAACTGCTGCCGAATCAGGTGAAACGCTTGTGGGTGTTACGGTTTTACTACAAGGTACGAATCAAGGAACGGTGACGGATGTAAACGGAGAGTTTTCCTTATCTGTTCCTCAAACACAAACAGCGATAGTATTCAGCTATTTGGGTTTTGAACAGTTGACTGTCGGATTGTCTGAAGAAGATTATTATGAAATTAAATTGGAAGAGTCCAGACTCGTGTTAGACGAAATAACTGTTGTCGCGGGTGGTATCCAACGTGCCCGACGGGAACAGGGATATAGTGCGACCAAGGTTACGGCGGAGGAACTTACGATATCCAAACCTGTTTCTATTGCAGCCGGATTGACGGCGAAAGTTCCCGGATTGCAGATAAACGCCATCACTAGCGGGGTGAATCCCAACTACCGGTTGGTATTGAGGGGAAACCGCTCGTTGACGGGGAATAATCAGGCGTTGATTGTTGTGGACAATGCGATCGTCTCGTCGGATATATTGAATAATATCAATCCGGAGGATATCGAAGAAATTCAAGTATTGAGCGGCGCTTCGGGAGCTACCTTATATGGTTCGGAAGCTTCCAATGGCGTTTTGTTGGTAACGACTAAAAAAGGAAAAGCCGGTAAGCCGGTGATACGGTTTTCTCAAACGCTCACAGCGCAACAAGTGAGCTTTTTCCCGAAATTGCAAGACCGGTTTGGCGCTGGATCCACCGCGGATGCTCAAATCTATAAACCGGAAGAAAACCAGCAATATGGTCCTCCGTTTGACGGTTCTATTCGCAATTTGGGTTATCCGCTTGAAAATGGCGACCAGGAAACGGTCGTTTACAGCCCTGTCAATGATCGATATGATTTTTGGGAAACGGGCATTCAGAACCAATCGGATTTATCCATCAGCTTTGGGGACGAAAAATCGACTACTTACATTTCCGGTCAATATCTCGGCGCTACCGGGACAACCCCCGGCGATAAGTATAACCGGTTTTCGGCACGCCTAAACGGTAGCCGTAAAATATTGTCCAATCTGGATATTAATTATTCTGCTAATTATGTTCAGAATAATTATGATATTACCAGTCAGACCGGTTATGTATATAATGATTTGTTGAATATTCCGGCAAATGTTCCGGTATTAAAATATAAAGACTGGAGAAATAATCCGTATGCCGCGCCTGACGGGTGGTTCAATCCGTGGTATTGGAATCCTTATTGGATTGCCGATAATTTCAGGCAAGATACCAAGAACTCCTATTTAACGGGAAAAGTGGAAATAAAATACGCTCCTGCTCCTTGGGTATATCTGTTATACAGAGGCGCTATTTCCGAACGATATTATCAAAATAAATCGTGGAGTCCTAAAGTTACTTATAGCGAATATTCCCAATCGGAAGTGGGAAGGACCAACCAACCCGGATCTGTGTCGGATTCGCATTATAATGTCTCGAGAGTAAATCACGACTTTCAGGCGGGCTTTAATAAGAAGTTGCAAGATTTTTCATTAAACCTGATATTAGGGTATTCTTATAATGGCTATAGGTCGAAACAAACGGAGGTAGGGGCGAGTGCATTGCTTATTCCGGAATTATATAATATTCGGAACAGAGTAGGCGAAGCGTCGGTTCCGACAACATCAGGGAATCTCAATGCTAATTGGGATCAGAAATATATTAATCTCGGGTTGTGGGGAGATTTTCTGATCGGGTATAAGAACTATTTGTTCTTGCACGTTACGGGACGAAACGATTATACTTCCCTCTTGAAAAAAGAAAACCGTTCTTATTTTTATCCTTCGGCCGATGTATCGTTCGTTGTTACGGATGCGATTGATGCGCTCAAGAATAGTTCCTCAGTGAATTATTTGAAGGTACGCGGCGCTTTGTCCCGGACGGGAAACGTGAATCTCGATCCCTATGATACCGAACCGACTTTCAGTTCCAGCACCGGATATACCAAAGGTACCTATTTGTCGCAAAGCGGTACTTTGGTTTCCGATGATTTGAAAGCCGAAATCACTTCCGGATGGGAGGTGGGAACCGAATTCAAGCTGTTCAACAGGGCGGACGGGCAAATAAATTATTATTCGACCAGTACCACCGGACAAGCGGTACTCGCCGGCATATCTCCTTCTTCAGGCTTTCCTAATTATTTGATCAATACGGGAGAAGTAACCAATCAAGGGTTGGAAACGGCGTTGCACATTACGCCTGTCCGCACCAAGAATTGGACATTGATCGTCGGAGGAAATTATACCTATAACAAAAATAAGCTGGTAACCCTATTCGACAATGACAATCCCAACGACCGGATATCCATTAACGGCAGTAGCGTAATTTATGCGCAGGAAGGATATGAATTGAATCAGATTGTGGTCAGTGATTATGCCCGAGATGACCAGGGAAGAGTGATTGTAGATGTTAATACGGGTTATCCTTCCAAAGCGACCGAAAATCAAATTATCGGGAATACCTCTCCCAAGCATCGTCTGGGACTGGATTTAAGCCTAAGGTGGAAAGATTTTACACTGACAGGCTTGTTTGAATATCGCGGCGGTTTTTATGCGGCAGCCATCGACTTAGGAAATACGATAGATTTTTCCGGAGCTTCCGCACGTAGCGCCTATTATAATCGCGAACGATTTGTATTCCCAAACTCATCTTATCTGGATCCTTCTTCCGGAAAGTATGTAGAGAACACCAACATCACCGTTTCCGACGGCGGATCGGGATTCTGGACATCGGGAGCGTATAACCGCGGTATTTACAGCAATTATGTGTTCCAGGGTGATTATTGGAAATGGCGCGAGATATCGCTGACCTATCAGGTGCCGAAAAAGGCGCTTCAATCCCTGGGCGCGATACAAGCGGCTTCCATCAGTTTGCAGGGTCGCAACTTGTTCTTGTGGGCCTCATCGGACAACGAATATACCGATCCCGATTACAGCGCCAACGACAATAACGCCATCGGTGTTTCTACGCTAAGCCAAACACCTCCCTCGCGCTATTTCGGCGGAAGCATATCATTAACATTTTAATAAATAAAGAAATATGAAAAAGTATATACTGTTTTTATTGACTCTGGGGTTGGCGGTTTTGCAATCCTGTGATTTGGATATCAATGAAAACCCGAACAGTCCCACGGCAAAGCTGGTTACTCCCGAATATGTACTGCCGGGAGCGATAACAAGTACGGCAAGCAACATTGTTTCGTATAACTCGTATGGGGCTTTCCTTGTCGGCTATCAATTGCCCGGTCACGGCATATCGGGTTACGGAAGTACCTACACCTATAATTTTACGAGTACGGATAATACCGCTTTATGGAATAATGTGTTCGCTAATTTACGTGATTATGAGTATGTGATCAAGGAAGCCGAAACCGACTCGAAATATCTTCTCTTTGCATCTGTTGCACGGATATTGAAGGCGTTTAATTACCAGCTTTTGATAGATGCCTACGGCGATGTTTCCTGGACGGAAGGACTTCAGGGTAAAGCCAATCTGACTCCGGCTTTTGACGACGACGCCGCCGTGTATGAAGCTCTGGTGAAAGAAATCGATCTCGCCATCAAAGGAATAAACGATAATAGGGAAGCTATAGGAATATTATTAATACAGGAATATTCCGATCCGTTGTTTGGCGGTAACCTCGACAAATGGAAACAGTTTGCCAATAACGTCAAATTGCGTTTGCTGGTAAGAGCGGAAGGTTCTTCTATCGATTCGTTCGTAAAAACCGCTTTCGGCACATTCAGCGACGACGGTTTCCTTCTGGAAAATGCCTTGGTGGATCCGGGCTATAACGCCTCAGGATCTCAAAATCCTTTTTGGAATACCTTCCATAGCTCTATTTCGGGAACGATCACTACTCCCGCTAATTATTATATCCCTTCGAAGTATGTACTTACTTTTTACAATGGCGGCGTTTTGCAAGACGATATAAGAGGAGCGCTGATCTATAAAGGGTTCCCGACCGTTGTTACGGGGCAATTGGGGGATGAAACGAATAATCCCGATTCACCCGATTATTCATGGACGGGAACAAACGTGGTTGATGGCAGGGATAATGCCCGGATTGGACTTTTTAAAAGCCGTACTCAATCGCAACCGATCTTTTTACTTTCTGAAGTGCATTTCCTTCTCGCCGAAGCTGCATTGAACAACCATGTGCTCAAAGGCGATGCAAAAACGAATTTTGAAGCCGGCATTAAGGCCTCTTTTGAGTATTTAAGCACTAAGGCCAGCGGTTCTTATATTGAAGATGAAGACGAGGATGGAAATCTGGTGCGCAGACATAATCCTGAAAGGGATTTTAAAGCTTATGTGGAGGAAAATGCCGGTAAGTATTTGGCCGATTACGATGCTGCGACAACCGACGAACAGCGTCTGGAAGCTATCATTACGCAAAAATACATTGCCCTGAATTATATTCATGGGCATGAGGCATGGAACGAATTCAGAAGAACGGCTTATCCCAAAATAAGCGGAACAAGTGCGACAGCTACGTTTGTTTCCATCAGTTCGCAATCGAACCGCAGCGATAAGTTGCCGGTGCGGCAGATTTATCCGCAGGCCGAGTACAACTTGAATCCCAACGTGCCGAAAATAGCCAATGCTTTTTCGAATCCTGTTTTCTGGGATGCAGATTAAATCATTATTCGATAATCAATAAAATAAAAGAAATATGAAACGAAATATAAATAGATTAGCAAGTTTGCTGTCGGTTGGTCTTATATTCCTCCTCTCTTCGTGTGTGGATAATGCCGAAAGCATATTTGAAGACAACGGTGCGTACGGCATAGTCGAGTTGTACGAGTTGCCGGCAAGAGGCGCTACGACTGATCATCCTTTAAAATCCAGCGCATTGGAAGCGCTCGAGGTAGCCGAATAGCCTATTGTGGTCAATTATACGGGCTCAAACGGAGCTCCGGAAGATATTACCGTAACGTTCAAAATAGATCCGCAAATCCTTAAAGCGTATAATGATCAGGACGAGATAGAAGAAAATGACTATACGGAGCTTCCGCCGCACCTTTATGAAATAGACAGTTACAATGTAGTGATTCCCAAAGGAGAGAAAAAGGCTGTCTTTACTATTAAGGTTTTTCCGCCCAAGTATACCGAGGATGATTTTTTTGAGTCTTATGCTTTAGGCGTAAAAATCGAATCTGCTTCTTCGGGAGTTGTCAGCGGTAATTATGGAAAAGGGGTGTTCGCGGTGGCGATTAAAAATAAATATGACGGTATTTATGAAGTTGACGGAACATTTGAGGATTATGTAAATCCTGCATTTAAAGGAGTCTATCCGCAGGAAGTTCACCTTGTTACGCTTTCGGGGAATATTGTGGAGGTACAGTATCAGGATTTCGGATATCCATATAATTATGCATTTGATACGGGAGCAGGCCTTAGTTTATTCGGCTCTTGGAGTCCTGTTTTCAAATTCGACGCCGCGACGGATAAAGCAGTGGAAGTGACGAATAACTATGGGCAAGGCGCCGGTTCCAGCAAACGTTCCGGACAAATAGACCCTGACACGGACAACTATTACGATCCCGAGACAAAAACGCTGCATATCACCTATTATTTACTGCAAAGCGATACTAAAAGAAGCAAATTTACGGAAGTGTATACTTACAAAGGTTCGCGATAAATTTAGAAACATAATTTTTTTATTGTATATAAACTCTCTAATATGAAGACTCTATTTTTTATATTTTAATTTCTAAGCAAGTTCTATTTGTTTATTAATTTAAAAAGGGCGGTGGAAAGTGATTTTTCGCCGTTCCTTTTTTTGTCTTACCGAAGATACCGCTTGAATGGCTCTCTCGGTTGCTTATACATTATAAAGGGCTTTGCATTTGTACTGATTGACAAAAAACTCTATCTTTGCACCATAGATAAATAAACAGATATGTCCCAAAAAGTAAGATTGCGTTTTGCGCCAAGCCCCACAGGGCCACTGCATATAGGCGGCGTCCGTACGGCACTATATAATTACTTGTTCGCCAAAAAAAATAACGGCGATCTCATCCTCCGTATTGAGGATACCGATTCCCATCGTTTTGTAGAGGGTGCGGAAGATTATATACAGGAGTCTTTCGACTGGCTCGGGTTGGAATTTGATGAAAGTCCGCGTAAAGGAGGCCCCTATGGCCCGTATCGTCAATCGGAACGAAAAGATATTTACAAGAAATATGTCGATCTGCTTCTGGAAAAAGAGAAGGCCTATATTGCATTTGACACCCCGGAGGAACTCGAAGCAAAACGCAATGAAATCCGTAATTTTCAATACGATGCTTCTACCCGCTTATCGATGCGGAATTCCCTCACGCTCTCTCGCGAAGAGACGCAACAGCTTATTGCCGACGGAGCTCAATATGTGGTACGTGCCGAAATAGAACCCGATATCGATATTACGGTTCAAGATCTTATCCGGGGGAACGTCACGATTAACTCTTCGATACTCGATGATAAAGTGTTGTTCAAATCTTCCGATCAGTTACCCACGTACCATTTGGCCAATATTGTGGATGATCATTTAATGGATATTACCCATGTAATTCGAGGCGAAGAATGGTTGCCTTCCGCCCCCTTGCACGTATGGCTCTATAAAAGCTTTGGCTGGGATATGCCGCAATTTGCCCACCTGCCGTTGTTGCTGAAGCCCGAAGGAAATGGAAAACTCAGCAAGCGCGACGGAGACCGTTTGGGCTTCCCGGTTTTCCCTTTGGAATGGAAGGATCCGAAAACGCAAGAGATTTCTTCGGGATATCGCGAAAGCGGTTATCTTCCCGAAGCGGTGATCAATTTCCTTGCTTTTCTGGGTTGGAATCCGGGTACCGAACAAGAGATTTTTTCGCTCGAAGAACTAATCCGGGAATTTTCTTTTGAACGATGCAGCAAGAGCGGTGCGAAGTTCGATTATGAAAAGGCGAAGTGGTATAATCATAAATATATCCATGCTACTCCGGACGAAACGCTGGCCGCGATGTTTGAGCCTGTTTTAAAGCAACATGACGTTATTGCCCCACACGAAAAAGTGGTAAAAATCATCGGGTTGGTTAAAGACCGGGTGAGTTTTGTCGAGGAGCTGTGGGATCAGGCCGCTTATTTCTTCGTCGCCCCCGAAAGCTATGACGAGAAAACCGTACGGAAGCGTTGGAAGCCGGAATCTCCCGCCCAAATGGGCGAACTTGCCGACTTGATCGAAACGATCGATGATTTCTCTATCGCGAATCAGGAGAAAGTCGTTATGAAATGGATCGAAGAGAAAGGATATCATACCGGTAACATTATGAATGCTTTCCGCCTGGCCATTGTGGGAGAAGGCAAAGGGCCTCACATGTTCGACATCACGGAGATTATCGGCAAACAGGAAACGACTCTTCGTTTACGTCGTGCGATAGAAAACATATCGGCCCACTGAAGATGTATAATATAGCGATTGCCCTGTATGCTTTTTTTGTCCGGCTGGTATCGCCTTTTCACAAAAAAGCAAGGCGTATGGTTTCCGGACAAAGGGATACGTTTCGCATTCTGCGTGAAAAGATTATACCGGGCGAGAAATATGTATGGATACATGCCGCTTCTTTGGGCGAGTTTGAGCAGGCGAGACCTATTATCGAGACGGTTAAGGGTAAAATGCCCGAGTATAAAATTTTATTGACTTTCTTTTCCCCTTCGGGATACGAAGTCCGTAAGAATTATCCTCTGGCTGACATTGTCTGCTATTTGCCTTTCGATACGAAACGGAATGTGACGCGTTTTCTGGAATTAGCGAAGCCGTATGTGGCCGTTTTTGTGAAATATGAATTCTGGTATAACTTTATTCATGAAAGTTATTTGCAACGGATCCCGGTGTATCTTGTTTCGGCGGTTTTCCGGCCCGAGCAGCCGTTTTTTCATAAAGGACGCGGGAAATATGGGAAGATGCTGCGGTTTTATACGCACATTTTTGTCCAGGACGAGCATTCGAAAGAATTGCTGGAAGCGCATCAAATCCGTCAAGTCACCGTTACGGGCGATACCCGCATCGATCGGGTGATGGATGTTCGTAAAGAATCATTACCTTTGCCCTTGGTCGAAAGATTTATTCAGGCGGATAATCCCAAAACGATTTTTATAGCGGGTAGTTCATGGGAGCCGGATGAGGACATTTTTATCGACTATTTCAATTCCCATCCGGATATGAAAATGATCGTCGCGCCTCATGAAATAGATGAAGACCATCTGATCCGTATCGAAAAGAAGATCAAAAGACCGGTCATTCGATATTCCGGGGCAACGTTACAAAATATCCAGCGCCACGATTGTGTCATCATCGATTGCTTCGGGTTGCTTTCGTCGATGTATCGTTATGGTGATATTGCTTATGTGGGAGGCGGATTCGGCGTGGGTATTCACAATCTGTTGGAAGCTGCGGTGTGGGGTATTCCTGTCATTTTCGGGCCGAATTTTGTCAAGTTCCGGGAAGCGTATGATCTTATCTATCACGGGGGAGGTTTCTCCATTGATGATAAGGACAGTTTTAACGAAAGGATGGATGGCCTTCTCCGGTCTTCGGAGAGTATAAAAGCAGCCGGGAAAAAGGCGGAAGCCTATATTTTCAGTAACGGGGGGGCTACGCAAAAAATTATCGATATAATCGGGTTGGATTGATGAAAGATTGATGAAAGATTGGTGAGAGATTGAAGGAAGATTGATAAGAGATTGATGCAGATTGTAAAACAATAACGGATAACCAATTGTTTTATGGAAGCCTACTAACATAAGGAGATGGATATGAGCGAAAGACCAGTTAAAAAAATTAGAATGAAAACACGGGTTTTCATTCCCATGATTTTTGTTATTGCCGTGCTTCTGATTACGTATATATTTCCGCGACAAGGCAAATTTAAATATTCTTTCAGTGAAGGAAAGCCCTGGCAATATGGGTTGTTAACGGCGCCTTTCGACTTTCCGATTTACAAGTCGGCCGAGCAGCTTAAAACCGAACAAGATAGCATCCTTCAGTACTATGAGTCCTATTTTATCATGGATACTGACGCTCAAAAAAACGCCATGGCTAAATTTGAAAATGATGTTAAGGCAAACCCTAAATTGAGGGAAATTCCTCCGGAATATATTCGCTACATTCGTAACAAAATCAATGAAATCTATGAAACGGGAATTATGCAGTCGCAAGATTATGACCGCATCTTCGCCAGCCAGACTCAATCGTTGAGGATTAAGCAAGGGAATGTCGCACAATCAAAGGATATCGGCTCTTTTTATACGATACGGACGGCGTATGAAAAGGTTTTGAATGATATCCCCCGGAGTTTGGACGTGAGTGTCTTGCGCTCGGCAGATATCAATGACTACATTCGCGAAAATATCGTTTACGATGCTTCTACTTCCGACAAGGCTCGTGAGGAGTTTATTCAACAGGTTTCCCCCAGCTCCGGAATGGTGCAGGCGGGGCAGCGTATTATCGATCAAGGGGAAATTGTGGATACCCGCACGTACACCATTTTGTCTTCATACAAGCGGGTGATGGAAGAGCGGAGCGGCGGATCCACCCGCAACAGTTCGGTGATTATCGGGCAACTGTTGCTGATCTCGCTCATGTTAGGTTCTTTTTACATGTATCTGTTGTTTTTCCGCCCACGCGAATATCGCAATCGCAAACATGTTTTGTTTATGTTGTTGCTGATCATCATTTTTGTGGTGTTGACGGCTTTAACCGTACGGTTGGATTTGTTTAATGTCTACATTATTCCGTATGCAATCGTTACGATCCTGATACGGACGTTTATCGATTCGAGAACGGCGCTGTTCGCCAGTTTAATAACGATTATGCTTAGCGCGTTGATGGTTCCTTTTCCGTTTGAGTTTATGCTCATTCAGTTGTCGGCAGCCATCGTTTCGATTTTTATGCTCAAGGAATTGTCGGAACGGTCGCAACTCATCCGGAGTTCGTTTTTTATCCTCCTCACTTACATCTTTGTTTATCTGGGAATGGTTATGTATCAGGAAGGAAGTTTAGATAAAGCGAATTGGGTGGTATTGGTTTATTTCCTTATCAATTTTATCTTTATTATGTTTTCGTATTCATTGGTATATATGGTCGAAAAATCATTCGGATTTATCTCCGGGGTGAGTTTAGTGGAATTATCCAATATCAATAAGCCTTTGCTTAAGGAGCTTTCTGAAAAGGCGCCCGGGACATTTCAACATTCCTTGCAAGTGTCGAATCTGGGCATGGCTGCGGCGGCAAAACTGGGCGCAAATGCTTCCCTCATTCGCACCGGCGCTCTCTATCATGATATCGGTAAAATGGTCAATCCGGCGTTCTTCACCGAAAATCAGACCCCCGGAATGAACCCTCATGAGGGGTTGCCTTTCGAAGAGAGCGCGCGCATCATTATTAATCATGTGAAAGACGGGGTGAAGATCGCTCAGAAGAATAACCTGCCTCAGCAAATAATCGATTTTATCGAAACGCACCATGGTACCAGCATGCCGAAATATTTTTATATTTCCTGGAAAAATGCCAATCCCGGTAAAGAAGCCGATGAGAGCATATTCCGTTATCCCGGGCCGAATCCCTTTTCGAAGGAGACGGCGATCATGATGATGGCCGATTCTGTAGAAGCTTCTTCCCGAAGTTTAAATGAATATACCGAAGAGTCGCTTCGGAATTTGGTGGATAAAATTATCGACAGTCAATTGGCGGAAGGTTATTTTAAACAATCTCCCATTACCTTCAAGGATATCCAGACGGTAAAAGACGTATTTGTAGATAAGTTGAAAACCGTTTATCATTCGCGTATCGTATATCCCGAATTAAAAAAGCGTGATACGCTTTAAAAAATAAGTTTCAGCCGTTTTGCGGACAGGCGCTTAATAATGAAAACCGGAATGAGTGATTTTGGAATTTATGACTATCAATATATTACACGTGTAGGACTTCATTTTATTATTCGACAACAATTTGAGAACCCGGATATTGTTGAAGTCGAAAATAAAAGAGATCTGAAGGCTTTTCTGCATGATCATTCGCAAGCGATCATCATTATCGATTTGTCTTTTGCTTCTTTGTCCATATCCGATGTCATCGCTCTCCATCGCGAGTTTCCATCTTCTCATTGGATCATTTTTATGAATGATGCCGTTGAAAAAGTGATTCGGGAAATTGACAAGTATCCTTTCATGAGCATTTTATTGAAAGATAGTCCTGAAAAGGAAATTGTCCTTGCGTTGGAGTATGCGGTCAAAAATCGCCGGTTCATCTGTAAGCAGGTGAAAGACATCATTATGGATCACAAGTATGACGAGATACCGGCCCTTACTCATACGGAGATTGAAATACTCAAATTATTAGCTACCGGAAAGACGGCTAAAGAGATATCGGCCATCCGGTTTTCGAGCGTGCATACGATTATTACACACAAGAAAAATATCTTTCGCAAGCTGGGGGTCAAAAATATCTATGAAGCCACCAAATATGCGTATGGTATCGGCCTGATGGATTCCATCGAATATTACATCTAACCGTCTGCCCGTATCGAGTGACGCGCTGCCGGCATCCGGTGAACTCCTTCTTTGACCAAGTGCCATGCTGCCGGCGTCAAGTGAACCGCTGTCCCGACCGAGTGTCATGCTGATTGCGTCAAGCATCCTGTTGTCCTGACCGAGTGTCGTGCTGATTGTGTCAAGTGAACCGCTGGGCGGACAAAGTGTCATGCCGGCAGCGTCAAGTGAACGGCTGGCCTGACCAAGTGTCATACTGGCGGCATCTTTTTCGGCCCTGTCCTGACCAAGTGTCATGCCGGTAGTCTCAATCGGAACACTGGCCGGGTCAAATGCTCTGCCGGCGATGAAAAGGGCCGGCCTGCTGCCTTGCCATGCGGAACAAGGAGGAAGGTACCTCATTCTAGCGCCGGCCGGCATTGAATAAGTAAGCCCGGTAAAGCAATAGGCTGTCCTCTCGGCGACGAGGGCCGGGAGGAATGCCAGTCACCCTATGCTCTATATTGGGCTTGATATATCCCGCCTTTTCAAGGCGGAAACCTGCCCCGGTTATTCAAATGAGAGGATAGTATCCGATAACTCTCTTTTTTAATTTAAAGTGGGCTCATAAATAGAAGAATGAACGGAAAATATATTTTTTTACGGATTTGTTTGGAGATTACTATCATTGTTTTTATATTTGCCGGACGTAAAGGTTTCATCTAAAACAGAATTGATATGACAACAAAAGATGTCAATTTTAATCTGATGACCGACTCCGTGGGGACTACCCTCAACACATACAAAAGCGTATGGGCAGTGAATACACGTTTCACAGAGGCCACAGACCGATTTTGGGACATTAAAAACAAAATCAATGCATCGGCCGAACGCTCCGAAATCGAAACTTCGGGCGCAACTACCGAAAAAAAGAACGTCGCATTCGACGCTTTCGACATGGCTGCCGACCTTTCCAAGCGAGGCAGCATCTATGCTCTGGATAACAAAAATCTGGAACTTCACGACCAACTGCGGGTGAGTCGCAGTTCACTTTCGGGTATCGACGGTAAACAAGCCATTGCCAAGATGCGCGATATTCACACCCGTCTTTCGGCATTACCCCCGGAGGGACTCGCTCCTTACCAGATTACGGAGGTAGAACTGACTGAATTTAAAGGTTTAATCGATGCCTACGAGGCGCATATCTCTCGCCCACGTGATATCACGATAGACCGTGCCGTACAGAATCAGGATGTATTGCCACAACTTTTTACCGATATGCGCGGCGTTTTGTATGTGATGGACAGCCTGATATCCATATTCAAGGGAACGGAATTCGCAATGGCTTACCGTCAGGCGCGTAAGATCATGGACAGAGGAAAGACGGCTGCTTCCAGGGCGAAACCCTCCAAGTGAGCATAACGGAACAAATGACGGGAGGCCGTTCAACCGGATGCTTGTTGAACGCCTCCTTTTTCTATTCGATTTAGCTAAACATTAAAACCAAATTCCAATGAAAAAAAATATTTTACTCACGATGGTTGCTTTTGCATCGCTCATCCTCCATGCACAAAACCATCTTCCCGAATCGACCTCGATATGCGGCATCTGGAAAATGACCGGGATGGCCACTCCTGAAGGGACTCGCTGGATTAACGGAACCTATAAAATAATAAATCCTGACAGTACCTATTCAACTTTCGCCAGTAAGTTTTGTGGGCTATCAGTTGTCAGTTCCTATCGCGCAGCATTATCGACAAAGGCGCTTATCCGAACGGGAAAAGTTCTCGCGTTAAACCCTGTTGATGTTCGTTAATTACAGCTTATGGGTTCCTTCCTTGTTTATTAATCCGTAGATAAGTGTGTGAGATGTCAAAAAAAAACGTTTACTTTGTGATTTGGTTTTCAGAAAAAGAGTTTAATAGCATTACACGGACTAAAACGCGTAATGGAAAGTAAAATGTTTTTATGGCGCAAGAAGATGTTTTTAAGAAAATAGTATCGCATTGTAAGGAATACGGATTCGTATTTCCATCGAGTGAAATATATGATGGCTTGGCGGCTGTTTACGATTACGGCTCGATGGGGGTGGAGCTCAAGAACAATATCAAACAATATTGGTGGAACGCGATGGTTCGCCTCCATGATAATGTGGTTGGGCTGGATTCCGCGATCTTTATGCACCCCACTATTTGGAAAGCGTCGGGGCATGTCGATGCTTTTAATGATCCGTTGATTGATAACAAGGATAGTAAAAAACGTTATCGCGCCGACGTGCTTATCGAAGAGTATTTGGCTAAACTGGATGAGAAGATTGAAAAGGAGGTCGGTAAAGCGGCCAAACGGTTTGGCGATTCTTTTGATGAAAAGAAGTTCCGCGAAACCAATCCTCGGGTACTGGAAACCCTGTCGAAACGGAACGACGTGCATACTCGTTATGCCAAAGCTCTTAATGCAAATGATTTAAACGATCTCCGGCAGATCATTATTGATTGTGAGATTGTCTGTCCCATAAGTGGAACGAGAAACTGGACGGAGGTCCGCCAGTTTAACTTGATGTTCAAAACGGAAATGGGTTCCACCTCTGATGGCGCCATGCAGGTTTATCTCCGTCCGGAAACCGCGCAGGGGATTTTTGTGAATTTCCTGAACGTCCAAAAGACGACTCGGATGAAGGTTCCGTTCGGCATTGCGCAAATTGGAAAAGCTTTTCGTAATGAAATTGTCGCCCGTCAGTTTATCTTTCGCATGCGGGAGTTCGAGCAAATGGAAATGCAGTTTTTCGTGCGTCCCGGCGAAGAAATGAAGTGGTTTGAGCAGTGGAAAAGTTTTCGTTTGAGATGGCATCAGTTGTTGGGATTTGGCAACGAGAATTATCAGTTTCACGATCATGACAAGCTCGCTCATTATGCCAATGCGGCGACGGATATCGAATTTTTAATGCCTTTCGGCTTCAAGGAAGTGGAAGGGATTCACTCCCGTACCGATTTCGACCTTAGCCAGCACGAAAAATTCTCCGGCAAAAAAATGCAGTACTTCGATCCCGATCTCGGAAAATCGTATACTCCTTATGTGATAGAAACCTCGGCCGGAGTCGATCGGATCTTCTTGTCGATCATCGCCGGAGCGTATACCGAAGAAACATTGGAAGATGGTGAAACGAGAGTCGTGTTGAAACTCCCGGCAATGCTGGCGCCCATTAAACTGGCCGTGCTTCCGTTGGTGAAGAAAGACGGACTTGCCGAAAAGGCCCGTGAAATTGTCGCTGACTTGAAATTCAGTTTCTCGTGCCAATATGACGAGAAAGATAGTATCGGAAAACGTTATCGCCGTCAGGATGCCATCGGAACGCCTTTTTGTGTGACGATCGATCATCAGACGCTCCAAGACAATACGGTGACTATCCGCTACCGCGATACGATGGAGCAGGAACGGGTGACAGTCAATTCGTTGAACGATTTTATCTCAAGCAAAACGGATATGAAATATTTATTGAAACAATTGGTTGATTAATATGAAATTACTATTAAATATACTATTAAGTCTTTGTTTTCTTGCCTCATTTACGGCTTGTGGCGATCAAACGGTTACGTTCGACGATCAATGGAAATTGGACAACGAGAAACAATTTGAAAAAATAGCTTCGGACCCCGCTTATAAAGACAATAAAATCACGGCCTTATCCGGTAAAGACGCCTATATTGTGTATAAATCACTCGAAAAAGCAGATGACGACTCACCAAGGCCGGCCTTTACCGATTATGTAAAGGTGTATTACACCGGATGGTATAAATTTGATTGGTCGCAAGGCGATACCTATCCGGGAGATGATGGCGATACATTTACGAATAAACGGGAATTCGTTTATTCGCGCGATAATATTCCTTCCACTTTAGCCGTCTCTTCGGGCATTGTAGAGGGGCTAAGCCTGGCTTTGCAACATATGAAGGTGGGAGATAAGTGGGAGATATGGGTTCCCTGGTCGTTAGGATACGGCTCGAGCGGATATGCCAGCCTGAATATTAAAGGGTATACCACGTTGGTCTATGAGGTGGAGCTCGTTGAAATTGTCGAGTAGCGTTTCTAAATGATGAGAAGAAAAATATCCCGTCCGACGGCTTTGCTCCGTTTGACGGGATATTTAGGATCGTATTTTATCCGTTAACCGTATGGGCGGTTAAACGGAGTTGTCAGAGTGTTGACAAAAAACGTTCTATGGCGCTCTTTACCTGAGAGCGTGTTCCATTGAACGTATTCACCATAATCGTGAAGGCATATTTTTTATTCTTGTCGATTAAGTAACCTGAATAGCATTGCACGCCACCGATGCTTCCACTCTTGGCGTGGATAGAATTCCCGTTTTTCGTTCCTTGCATGAAGTTCGTTAACGTCCCGTCTTTTCCGGCCTGGGGGAGCGATTGATAAAATGCATCGGCATAACGGCTCTGGGTGTACATATAGTAGAGCATCTGGTTGAGAAATGCCGGACTTACGGCATTCTGCGGCGCGAGACCACAGCCGTCGTACATCGTGAGGGAGGATGTGGAAATTCCCTTTTGTCTCCAATAGTCATTCACAAAATCAATCCCTTCTTGGAGGGCATCCGCGTATATGTCCGGGGCTTGATTTCTCCCCAACGTCCGAATCAGATGTTCGGTATAATGATTGTTGCTCGTCACGTTTATCTCCCGGATAATTTCTTTCAAAGGACGCGATGTCTGCGTGCAAAGGACGTTGCCGACAGAATAGGCCAGCGGTTTGTTTCGATTTGGGAAGCGTAACAAGTAATCTTGCCGTGCCGTTTCGACTTTCTCGATCCGGTAACCGGCACGGGTCATGTATTCAGCCAGCGTTTGGCCGAGTAAAAGTCCCGGGTCGGGGATATCCCCTTTAATAGAAAAGCGGCTTTTCCCGGCAGGAATATCTCCTTTGAGGGTCTTTTCGTACGAGAAAGGCGTGCCGTAAATATATCCGTTGTCACGCCCGCTATTGTTGAGCGATAAATGATTGACGAACGTCAAACCCTTTATTTCGGGTTCGGTGCGGAGAATGCGCGGAGGAATATTCCGGTCGGATGTATCGAAAACAATTTTGTACGAGTTATCGAAAATGCTAATGCCGTAAGCGCCCGAGGCGTAGTAGTTGCCTATATCGATCCATGTCCATTCGGGCGAGATGCCATCGTACCCGAAAAGATTGTCCACCACATAGATTGAATAGGCGTTATCGCCGGGAAGCACGTTTTTCAATGCCTCGGTTATATACGTGAAAAACGCATTCGGATTATTTCCGAAAGCCTCGCTTCCCAAGGTGGGGTCGCCGCTTCCCAACACCAAAATCCGTGAAGGATCGGCCGTATCCAACGCAATATCGGTTTTATAGCGATAGTTCTCTCCGAATAATTCGAGTGCGGTAGCGGTCGTGATCAACTTTAACGTCGAAGCCGGAGTGAGGGACTTTTCGGCATCGTGCCGGAGAACCTCCTTCCCGGTGTTGAGATCGGTGACACATACACCCACCGATGCATGCTTGAGGGCAGGATCGTTCAGTAAGTGCTGCAAAACGGGCTGTGAATATCCCGCATAAACGAAGGCGCAAAAAAAGAGGAGAAAAGTTATTGGTTTCATAGAAATAAAAAAAAATGATTTTCACAAAGATAACATCAACCAACCGATTCTGCCAAAAAAAATATTTTGTATATGATGAAACTTTCTGTACTTTTGATCATGCAAATTTTGATATATCGTCAAGGAATAATGGCAAATGACAAAAAAGAATAGGATGTACACGACTTATCATTTAACGTCGGCACAAGAAGTGAGTGTCGACATACTCGATGCTATTAAAGCAACGTATAAATCAAAACCGATCAGAATCATTGTAGAAGAGGCTGATGGTGATGTGGATCTTTCAACCGATATGAAAGCTGTTTTGGATGAACGCTTGCAGGAAGATGAAAGTGCTTATATGACTGCTGAGGAGTCTATCAGCCGGCTTAGCAAGAAATATGGCATATAGGATTATCATTTCGCCCCGCGCTCAAAAGGAAATCGAAAATGCCATCGATTATTATGCTTTGTATAGCACCGATGCTCCGGAGGTTTTTATTACGCTATTAAAAGAGACCTATACTACTTTGCAATCAAATCCTTTTTTCAAAGTTTGTTATAAGGATGTCCGCTCTTTGAAAATTAAGAGATTTCCATACTCCTTGTATTTTATTATCAACGAAAATAAACATACGGTTCGGGTGCTTTCCTGTTTTCATAACAAACGGAACCCCCATAAAAGACCGAGATATGAATAACCGAAAGCCGTTCCTGATTTGTTTACACCCTTTCGTGAAGAAGGCGTTTTCTGTCTTTTCCCATAGTCAGGAACAGCAGTCCCATAAAAGTGAAAAATGCATTCAGTATTAAACGTTCATGGCTGAATTGGTATCCGCCGAACCATTGCTCCGAATTGACATCCAAAATAAAGCAAAGAATAGGCGATGCGATGGCGATAAGAGGCACCCATTTGTCACGAATAGCCCGTTTATTGAAAATGCCGAAAGCGAACATTCCCAATAAGGGCCCGTAGGTATAACTCGCCAATGTATATACGGTATTAATCACCGACTCGTTATTAAGGATATTGATGATGTAAATGACCACGCCCATTCCAATGGCCATCACCACGTGCACTTGTTTGCGGGTGCGGGTGACCTGCTGTTCGGTTTTATGCTTGCGGCTTTCGAGAATGTCGACGGTGAAAGAAGTCGTGAGGGCGGTAAGGGCCGATCCGGCGGCGGCATACGCTGCGGCGATCAGTCCGATGATAAAGAGAACGCCCACAATAGCGGGGAAAAAGCCGCCCGCCGCAAGGAAGGGAAACACTTCATCTCCATCTGCCGGCAGCACTATTTGATTGACCGACGCATACGTGTAAAGGAGTACGCCGAGCATCAGGAAAAGCAGTACCACAAATATTTGCAAGATGCCTCCGGTAATCATGTTCTTTTGTGAATCCAAAGGATTTTTGCAACTGAGCGATTTTTGCATCATATCCTGGTCTAATCCCGTGGTGGCGATCATGGTGAACACGCCCGCAAGGAATTGCTTAAAAAAGTATCGTTTGTCGTTTATATCCTCAAAAAAGAACGTCTTCGACATTTCACTGTCCTTTATCAGCGTGATGGCGCCGGCTATATTGGTTCCCAAATCCTTTGCGATATAATAAATGCAGAGGCCGACGGAGACAATCAGGCAGAAAGTCTTGAAAGAATCCGTCCAGATCAGCGTTTTCACTCCGCCGCGGAACGTGTAAAGCCATACCAGCCCCACGGTAAACAAGACATTCACGGCAAAAGGAATGTGCAACGGCGTAAACACCAGCAATTGCAGCACGACGCACACGATATACAGCCGGATCGCCGCACCCAGCATCTTGGAGATAAAGAAAAGCCATGCCCCCGTTTTATAACTCGACACGCCAAAGCGGTTTTCGAGATATTCGTAGATCGAGGTCAGGTTCATCCGGTAAAACAAGGGGATGAGGACAAAGGCGATGATGAACTGTCCCACGGCAAATCCCAGCACCATCTGCATGTACGAGAAATTGGCCGTAGCCACCATTCCCGGGACGGATACGAATGTGACGCCCGATATGGCGGCTCCGATGGTCGAAAAAGCCACCAGGTACCACGACGATTGCCTGTTGCCCGAGAAGAACCCGGCGTTATTGGCTTTACGGCCGCTAAAATACGATATGGCGAAAAGAATGCCGAAATAGGCGATGATAATGGTTAATGTCAATAGAGGACTCATGTTGAATTTTAGATTTTATTATTTCCGCTCGCAGATAAATCATTAATTATTTGCTTGATAGTCAATTTTAAGGGTGGTATGTGTTTTTTTAGAGTTACTAAAATCATTTCGGGATCAATATCTGCATATTGATGTGAAATAAAATTTCTCATACTGTATATTTGTTTCCATGGGATATTAGGATAGTCGATAAACAGTGATTTATCGGTTTTTTTATCGATCGCCGAAGCTGTTTCCCCTATAAATTGAATGCGCATTAAATTGGCATCCAACAGGGTCATTCCCCATGGCGTTGACAAAAAATCATTTACAGATTGGACATTCTTATTCCTTTCTTCTAAAATGCGAATTGAATCCAACATCGTATTCAATAGTTCTATAATTTCCTCTTTAAGCGTAGATTGCATCGCGCTCAATTCTTTTTAATAAAAGTTTATTCAGCCCTTTACGCAACCGCAGGAGATCGATATTGCATTGGCAAATACTTTCCAGATCATCATGGATAAAGCCCATAATAATAGGATCAGCTTCGGTAAGTTCCACAAAAACGTCAAGATCGCTGTTGTTGGCGTGTTCGTTTCTCGCCACGGAACCGAAAATACCCATAGCGGTAATTCCATATTTATGCCCATGTTCTTGCATAAACATGCGGATCAGTGTGATGTATTCATTTGTCGTTTTCACTGTTATTTCTTTTTTAGCATATTGTACAAGTTGTCGCACAAATATACTATTTCTTTTTGAATTTGAGTAGTGTATCGATTCGTTCGAATGCATATCCCCGCTTTTTGAGCTCTACGACCAATTCATCCAATCGATTGTATAGTTTATCTGTTCTCTCCGGGGAAGTCCCGATGTGCATCAGTAACAAAAATCCGTTCAGTCCGTTTTTTTGTTCGTGTAATAAGATGTTTCGATAGATCTCTTCCGAAGAGCGGTACGATTGCATGTCGGGAGTCGTATAATCGGCATTGGAAGTGGTTCCGGGAGTGAAATTGACAATCTGCACGCCCTTTGCTTTCGCCCAGCGGCTAATGTCGTCGTTATACCATTCATAGGAAGGCAGCAGATAGCGGGGCGGTTCGATGGCGACACCCGCTTTTTTCATCGCCGCATAATTGTCGGCCAGATCCTTTTCGAAAACGTCACGCGATACCAATGTGGAGTCCCGCTTTTTCCAGTCCGCATAAAGCAAATGTTTATCGGAGTGGGGGCCCAGATAATGTCCGTCTTTTTGTAATGCGCGCGCAACGGAAGAATGTTCCCGGTAAAAATCGCCCGTCAGGAAAAAGGCTGCTTTCAGGTTATGCTTCTTCAATACTTTTCGGATGATATTGCTGCCGTCGGCATATTCATGTCCGGTAAATACGAGCGCCAGTTTTTTTTCGGTCGAATTTCCACGGACGATTCCTCCGCGCACTTCTTCGAACGTCTGTGCACGGGATGCCAGATAGCCTAAATAATAACACATCGAAGCGGTGCCGTCCATCGTCGGCTCATTCGTTGAATAATCGGCATAGTCGTCGTGATATACCACATAGTCCGATTGAAACGGTGCGTATTCATCGTCATTTGCCAGATAGATACCCCTGAGGCTGTTGAAAATAGAAGTATAGATAGGCCCGTCGACCAGTCCGCCGGTAATCGGGAATTGTTTCAGGTGAGTGAAAGCCGAATGCGGATCAGCGGGTGTGTCGGCCTGCTGCGGGTAGCCGACAATCATACTGGTACCCCACGGATTGCAACCGAAAAGCCAGTCGCGCATAGCGGTTTCTATTTCGATGAAGGTCGAGTCGCCGGTCAGTTCGTGATACAGGCGGCATTGGGTGATGAATCCCACCGTCAGGTTATTGGAACACCATATAAAAGGAATGCCGTTCATAAACGCGTCATTTTGGGCCCGCTCTTTTACCCGCTGCAGTCCGCTGCGCAGGTTGCGGATGAATTCTTGTTTGATTCGCGGATTTTCGTTTTGTTGCGCCAGATGAAAGTGTCCTAAATTAACGAAAGGGTACCATTGGTAATGGCGTGCCGAGTCGGCTCCCATCCAGGGAGTGACCGGCTCCAAACGGCCATAGTTCACAGCCTCGCGCAACGCGTGACGATCTCCCGATGTTGCAAATAGTTCGGCGGCCGCCAGTTGCATATCATCGGCCCAGTTATCTTCCTCATAAAAATAGGGAGCCCCGCCCGGAGCGGTTTGTGATACGCCCGGATTGGCGGCCCCTTTTCGATACGCTTGCTGCGCTTTATCTTTTAAAATCGTCGAAAATTCGGGATAATAATTCGATAGGAGTCGAGCCCCCAGAGCGAAGGATGAAGCATATTTCCCCAGCGTAGAGGCCATTCCGGTGCTTCGGTTTTTGTGCTTGAAAAGGCCTTGAGGCTTCGGGCTTACGAAATACACAGGACGTTCTTTTCCCGCGCCCCAACCATAATCGACCTTCTGTTCGTTCGGCAGGGTGAATCCGACATGATCGCGGTCATCGGCCAATTGATTGAAATACGTGTTGGAGTCGGGATTCATTTTCACCAACCAGTCGAGTCCCCATTTTGCTTCATCGAGGATATCGGGAATGCCGTTGGCGCCTTCCTCTCCGTTGGCCAGATAACGGTCGCCGAAAACTTCGGGATGTCGGGTGTAAGCGAACAACATCTGATAGACCGCGTTGGCCGATGTGGTCACATATTGCAGGTAATCCGACGCGTCGTGCCATCCGCCTGTCGTGTTGTAATAACGTCCGTCCCGCTTGCCTTCGGGATCCCCTACGGAGATACCGTCATGCACGTGACAGGAATCTTTCAGGAACGGATTGTACCCGCAGCGTTGCTGCCGCATGTACTTTAGCGGCATTTCCGCGGCGTCGGCGTAAATATCGTTTCCGATGCGGAAAGGAGCCGATAGAATTCCGTTGATTTTTATCCGGTAAGTCCCCGGGGTCGTAAAACCGGAGAAGTCGATCCGTGCCGATGATTCGAATGCCGGCTGTTTGCCGGTGTTTTTGACTTTTGTCCCGTTGAATGCCACCTTACCGGTAGTCATGTCGATAAGTTGAAAATTATCAGGGAGAGACTTTTGTTTACTTACCCAAACGGCGACTTTGGCGTCTTGTTCGAGGTAGCCGATTAGGTTGACGCGTATCCAACTGTTTTGCGAATAGGAAACGCAAACCATCCATAGGAAAACCAAAAATAGAATTATTTTCTTCATGAGATATTATAAATATGAAGGTGCAAGATACAAAATATCGATGAAAAAAGAGCAACTTCAAATAAGGAATTGCTCTTTTTTCTGTGATGATTATTCAACCGTATCCCATCCGGAATTTTGTGTTAATTCATACCCTAAATCTTTATAAAGCTTAATTTGATCAATAGGTACAGCATTCAGATATTGCCTTTCATAATAAGAGTTTCCGGCGACCCAGTCCCTGCGCATATTGTTTTCATATAAATTATGAACAAATGCTTTCGATTTATCATTCGGATTGGGATAATAGAAATGTCCTTCCATTAATTTCGAATATTGTTCTGCCGTATAGTTCGCTTTGTATTCATCCAGATTAATATAAGCGCCTTTACCTAAAAGGGTCGGTTCACCCGTTTCAACAGTCTTAAGGTATTCATATTTTTTCCATCTTCTCAAATCATTTTTTCTGAACCCTTCAAATAAAAGTTCAACGGCTCTTTCTCTTCGTATTTCCCATAATATAGGAGAAACAGACGGGTCTCTTTCGGGATCATTTATGATCACTCCATTGGCCGTAACATGATCTCCCGAAATGACCATTTTAGGTACTTTGGGTAAAGCCTCTCCTTGGTTGTTTTTACGAATATTACGATTGCGGAGAAGATTAATGGATTTATCGGCTGCCGCTTGATCGAATTTTCCTAATTCAGCAGATGCTTCGGCGTAATTAAGAAGGACTTCTCCAAATCGTATTACAGGTGCATCTGTCGTATTCGTACTCCCCAAATAAATCAAATCTTTGTAATTTGCGTCATAAGGCAGAAATTTCCAACACAGAAAACCGGTTGAGGAATAGGCATCATTCGGGCCGTTTAAACGGATAGAATCGACTAAACTGGCGGCCATGCGCGGATCTCTGTTTTGATATTGATCCTTGTAATAACGGAACCCTTTATCGGATTCGTAATTATATAAAGGAGATTGTTTGATCGGTAATCCGTCGGTAGATAAATAAGTTTCCACAACTTTCAACGTTGTACCGGTTTGAGGTTCTTTATTATTATAGGAGACTAAGCAATGAGTTGCTTTTGCCATTTCATATTGACGATAGAGAATGACCTCGCTATTTCCTGAGAGGTCTTCGGAAGAGAAGATACCTCTATAATCATCGGATACTTTATATTTACCGGAACTCATCAGTTGTTCCGATGCCCACACGGCTTTTTCCAGCAATTTTTTGGCTGTTTCATTATCTTGACTATGATATTTCAAAAATGTACCGAAATAGAGCAGATGCCTTGACATAAAAGCTAAAGCCACATCTCTATTTATCTTTTGATCGCCGTCATCTTCGCGAAGGTTGTCTGCCGCGAATTGGAAGTCGTCCATAATTTTTGTAGCGACAAAAGCTAAAGGATCTCTTTTCTTATAACTCGTTTCGGCATCGTCATGTTTTACGACCCGGTCGTAATAGGGAACATCTCCGAAAGCCCGGGCTAAATCCGAATATTCCATTGCTCTGAAAAAATAGCCGATTCCGAGCCAATGATTGCGAGCTTCTTCGGATAGATTTTCCATTTTTTCTACTTTTTCTATCATTATATTCGCCCATCTTACCCAAGTGAACGACCATCCGTTACCGGAAGTTGCTGTGTTTTGTGTCCAGATGGATGAGGAGCTATATTCGTCGGCCCATGAACCACCGGTGAAATAATTTCCCCAAGTATATCCGCTGCCATATCCTGTAAAATAGGCTGTATAGCCTCTCTGAGCATATAAATTGACATTCTGTTCATTCGTCCAGAAATTATCATTTTCGAATTGATCCAATCCTGGTCTATCCAGATAATCTTCACAAGCCGTAAAGGAAATACATAAAAGGACAATTAGATATATTATCTTTTTCATTTTTTCTTCGTTTTTTTAAAATTCTACTTGCATACCGAATGAAACCGTTCTTCTGTAGGGGTAACTGCGCCCAAACGAACGAGAATCATTTGCTGTAGATCCCTTAACCCAATCAATTTCAGGATCAATGGCAACTCCTCCCAGTTTATCAAACTCAAATAAGTTTTCGCCATTCAAATATATTCTCGCCTTTTGAATCAATAATTTCTGTAATATATTTTGGGGTAAACTATAACCAATGTTCAAACTTTTTAATCGCAAATAAGCGGCATTCAGCAGATAACGATCATTCGGAACATAATTCCATTTAGCTGTTTGACTATATTCCATGGGACGTGGGTAAAATGCGTTGGTGTTGTCTGGAGTCCAGTAATCTAAGGTGTGAGCATAATTTGCTTCAGCTCCATAATATCCGGGTAGTACCATATTTCCCGTTGCCCAAATATGACGTTTCCCAACTCCTTGGAAGAAGACGTCTATATCGATACCTTTCCATTCTGCTCCCAGTCTAAATCCATATTGATAACGTGGAGTGGTGTTCCCTATGACGGTTCTATCGCCGGGGTCGCCGACTGTATTGGTTCCGTAATCAATAACCCCATCTCCGTTTAAATCTTTAAATTTGACGTCGCCCGGACTAAATTTAAAATTCCCGGATTCTAAGATATATTGGTTCGCGATACCCTGAGCCAAGGTGTTTTTGGACTGCCCGTTTTCAAGAATCGTTTGTTTAATCTTGTCACCTTCCCAAATAAAATCATCTTTTTGATAAAGTCCGTCGGTTTTATACCCCCATATTTGTCCCAATTCTTTTCCTTCCCAATAAGTGTCTGAATTTTTCGGGTCACTTGCCGAAGCATATTTCGTTACGACTGTTTTATAATCTGTAAATTGACCGGATACAGAAACTCGTAATCCATTATCGAAAATATGGTTGTAGGATATCTCTAATTCCACTCCTTTGGTTTCCAGCTCCCCAAAGTTCCTTTTGGGTGCAGAGATGCCTACGGTGGACGGTACTGTTTCACCCGGTGCCAACATGTTGAATGTTTTCCGATTGTACCAGTCAAAAGTCACATTCAGCTTGTTGTTGAAAAATCCGGAATCAAACCCTAAATTTAGAGTGTTGACCGTTTCCCATGTCAGGGTCGGATCCACTAAAGTTGGGCCGGCACTGATATAGGGTACAAAATTTCCATTTATCAACCAATAATTTCCGGCTCCCGATGGCGTGAAAGGGGTAAGGGTGGAAATGAATGAGTTTAAGGGGACGTCTTGATTTCCAACAGAACCCCATGTACCTCGCACTTTTAAAGAACTAATCGTGCGTTTTAAAGATTGCATAAAAGGTTCCTCACTGATGCGCCAACCTGCTGATAGGGATGGGAAGAAATCCCATCTTTTGCTGCTCCCAAATCTGGAAGATCCGTCATAACGCCCTGCTACTTCTAATAAGTACCGGTCTTTGAATGAGTAGTTTGCGCGACCGAAAAAGCCTGCAACAGCCCACCATGAATGGCTGGAAGATGCTAACTGATCTCCACCGGCAAGATTGACTTCCCCTTTATCAAAATCATATACTCCATTTCTACGGGCTGAAATCCAGATATATTCCGCATCTTCAATATTCGTACCCGCGGTCAGTTTTACACTGTGATCGTTGAATTTGTTATCATACGTAAGATAGCCATTGTAGGTATTCCTTATGTTTTTTGAGGAGGTGTAACGGGCATAATCGTACGAAGACGAGGTATAAATGCCATACATATCGTCCATCGTATCCTTGGCTCCGATATCCCATTGGTTGATTCCCGTTACGTATCCGCCCACGGTGTGGTTCGTTACAAAAGTTTGGGCATACGTGTAGTCGAAAGTGGCCGTTAATCCTTTGGCTAATTTGAGCGTTGTCCCTAAAGTATATCGACTGTAATAAGAATCGTCTTCAACCGGTCTGGCCGACTTTAAGTCATTTACAGCTCCCCTGAATTCTTTTCCGTTATAGGTACCGTAAGGATAAACTTGATGCCATCGATATAGATAGTAAACAGGAGCATATGTATCAGATCCATACGTAAAGGGGGACTCTTGATTAATATTGGAGTACATAAATCCTCCTCTAATCGTTATTCTATCTTTTACGTTGGTGCTTAAAGAACCGGAGAAATTATATCTCCTGTAGTAGTCGTCAAAAAGATTTAGAATTCCACTTTGGTTTGTGTAGGCTGCTGATAGATTGTACTGAGTATTAGCAGTCCCGCCATTTAAGCTTAGATTTTGATTTTGTTGAGGCGCCCATTTTTTATAATAAATATCATAGAGATTCCACGGACGATAATAATATACTCCTCCTCCCGGACGATAATCGAAATCGCGCCCTTCTACCATTTCCCGACCTAATCCTTTACCATCACCATATGTATCAATCCATTCTTTTACTTTTTTTATTGTTTCAGCATTGTAATAATACCCTACCTGTCCTCTTTCTGTTAAAGGAGTATCGCGTAAAGCGTTGGCTTGATCCATAGAATATTGTAAATTTAGATCGGCTCGTGTATGCTCTGGTACATCCGTTGGCGTGGACCATGAGAAATTATTAGAGTAGGTTATTTTTGGCTTGGTGTTTTTGGTCCCTTTTTTCGTTGTAATTAGGACTGCGCCAAATGCTGCTCTCGCTCCATATATTGCCGTTGTAGAAGCATCTTTTAATACGGATATCGAGGCGATATCGTCTGGATTTATATACGATAAATCGGGGACTTCTACGTTATCAACTAAAATCAAAGGATTACCCGAACCACCCCCGATAGTGCTTATGGAGCCTCTGATTTTAATGGTCGGCGATCCTCCCAAAGCGCCAGAGGTTGTTGTGACGATTAGTCCGGGTGTGGAACCCTGTAGGGCTCGCCCTACATCAACAATAGGTCTTGCCGTTAAAGTCTTGCCAACATCAACAGTTGAAACGGCTCCTGTCAGACTTTCTTTTCGCTGCGTGCCGTAACCGACTACTACAATTTCCTCGAGTTGTCTATTGTCGGCTATAAGAACTACCCGCACATTTGCGCTTACAGGTACTTCCTGAGTGATCATTCCGACATACGAAACAACAAGGGTGGTGGCGCCTGTCGGAACCGTGAAGCTAAAGTTCCCATTTATATCGGTAATGGTTCCCTGACCGGTGCCTTTTACTTGTGCCGAGGCGCCGATAATCGGATCGCCTGCTTCGTCCATCACACTCCCCGTTACACGGGTCTGTGCAATCATAATACCTATTCCAAAATGGAATAAAGCTAAGAATAATGTTAATTTTTTTCTCATTTGTTTAGATTGATAAAAATTCATTGAATAGTTAACTATAAAACGGTCTATATTTCTTCCGTTTCTCGTTTTTGATATTTGATTCGTCGTATCTTTCTTTCTCTTTTTTAATAATACGGCAAAATAGCGTTACCTTCTACAAAATTTGCCTACAAGCCGGCAATGCTGTAATCAGAAATAATAAATTATAACCATACGCATACATTTTTAGAGATTAATATTCGTGACAGATGACGCTGAGAAATTTGCTTTTGTACACATCCCCCGGCCTCTGTGTTTCTATATTCATTTTTTAGTAGATCATATTTATCAGCATTCAATAAAACCTTTTAAGAAGAGTTGTTTTATTGGTGTTCCAATTTGTCTTTCGTACTATCAGTTTCACTACCTCCTCTTTCGAGGGCTGCTTTTCTTATCCGATCCGACAGTTCACTCCGTGTACGCCCTTTTAATGCATTCCGAACCGTCACTTCACTAACGTTGAATAGTTTAGCAAGCTTTCCCCGTTCTCCGTATTTCGTTAAAATCTCGCCCATGTGCATTTCTATTTGATTTTTTTGTACCTTTATCGCCACTTTCTGATTCGAAAGGTAATGCAAAGATAAATCATTGTGATTTATAAAGCAAATAAAAATATATCTTTTTGATTTATTTTTTATGCTGAATATTCCAGATATACGAAAAGAGTGGTTTTTGGAGCAAGTGGTGGCCTTAAAGGAAAAAGGAATCCCTTACAACGAGATAGCTGCTAAATTAGGTGTTAAGCCTCAATATCTGAATTCGATAAAGAATACGGATAGAGGCGCGTCAGAAAAATTAGCGCTTAAACTTTGCAATGCTTTTGGAATAAATCATAATGATTTACTTAGGCGACTTCAAACAAAGGGAAAACAAGATGCGACCTTACCCCAAAAGAAGAGTTCGCCTATCGAAGTACCATCGCGTGGAAGAATACCGTTGTCCGATGCTTCGTATATCAGCAGAACGGCCAAGAAAGATTTAAACATAGATACTTTCCAAGGCCAAGCGCGGGAATGGATTGATACGGGAGATTTATTCCCCGGTGCTACGTCAGCTATTCGTCATTATGGAGACAGCATGCCTGAATACCCTTCGGGCTGTATTCTCATTCTCAAACGGATAGTGGATTCAAGGCTTATTATATGGGGGCGGAATTATTATGTGGAAACAACCGAAATAGGCATTACAAAACGATTACAGGATGGTGGAGAGAACTATATTATCGGTTATAGTTCCAACTTGGAAACTTATCCCGACGGGCGCCTTATTCATGAACCTATTAAAATTCCAAAGGATAGTATCCATCATATCCATCTTATCATAGGTTACGTTACGAAAGAATTCAGTAATGAAGCGATCCCTATTGTCAGACACTCGATGTGAACAAGGGATATAACGAATCAAAGGACTACTAGTATAAAAGAAAAAAGCTGCCTCTATGAAGTAACCTTCATTTTGAGAAAACTTCTTTTTTCTGTGATGGTTATTCAACCGTATCCGATCCTGAATTTTGTGTTAATTCATAACCTAAATCTTTATAAATTTTGATCTTGTCTAAAGGACCCGCATTTAGCGAAGGTGCCAATATAAATAAAAGAGCAGCTTTTAGTGGGCTGCTCTTTTATTTAAAAGGAAATTTTTTGGGTTAATTCCATTCGGGATTTTGAACTAACTTCACACCTTTTGTTTCGTATAAAGTGATTTGATCTAAGGGTATAGGGTATAAGTAATCTTTCTTAGCATACACCCTCATTAAAGATTTATCCGTAATAGGTTTTATGTAACCTGCATTTCCTTCGCGATCTAATTTAATCCCTTCCAGTGCCTTTAAAGTAAGGGGTTCTTTTGGATTATATTTTTTATTGTACCATTCCATGTATCTTTCTTTGTCGAACCATGCCCCTAAATTCAATTTTTCATTTAAAGTCATATCTGCATATTCCAACTTACCCCAACGACGAATATCGTTAAACCGGATACCTTCATATGCTAATTCAATCCGTCTTTCCCTGCGGATTTCCCATAATATGGGAGATACGTCGCTATCGCGGAGCGGATCGTTGATGATAACACCTTTTGCAGAAAGGTTGTTGCCGGCGAGGATCACGTTCGGCATTTTCGTACTTTCCCTGTTTCTTATTACATTAATAGTTTTGTCAAAGTCTGCTTGAACCAACGTGTGCCCACCTAATTCAGCCAATTCGGCTGCAGCTTCTATGTAGTTCATTAAAACTTCATTGTACTTCATTACCGGGCAATCTGTAATATTTGTGCTGCTTTTTCCTCCGGGATCATCAATTAACGACTCGTTTACGAAACGATTTGCAAAATACCCCGAAGCTGCATAAGGCGTTTGAGGACCTTCCAATCTGATTCCCGTGGTGTCTATCGTTGCATATAAACGAGGGTCTCTGTCTGCGATTTCATCATAAAACCATTTATCCCCTTTGTAAATTTTATTTTCCGGTTGGGAAATAGGTAATCCGTTATTCGATAAGTATGAATCGATTAAACTTCTTGAAGGACTACTTCCCTCATTTTCTGTATTCTGGAATGACATTAGGCTATGAGTGAGAACAGAAGCATCGTATTCCCGGTAAATAACGACTTCGGAATTTCCCGCAAGACTAATGGAGGTCGTTAGAGATTTGTAATCGGGTACAAGCGAATATTTACCGTCATCTATTAGCTTTTTTGCAGCATCTCTAGCTATCGTCAAATATTTTTTAGCATATTCATTGTTTTTGGCATTATACTTTTGCCACGTTCCTTCAAAAAGCATGATTTTCGATGAATAAGCGTATGCCACGTCGCGGACAAGATACAATTTGTCCACTCCGTCGGAAGTTCTAAGATTCTTGTAGGCAAAATCCAAATCTTCCGCTACATGATCCATGATGACCGTCCGGGGTTGCCTTACTTGATATAACGCTTCTTTATCGCTACTTTCCAATGGAGTGTCGTACCATGGTACATCTCCGAATTTGGAAACCAGCTTAAAATATTCCATTGCCCGAAAGAAACGGCCTACCGCTAACCAATGGTTCTTTGTTTCTTCTGTTAATGCGGTGGTTTTTCCGACTCGATCGATTAAAATGTTTACTCTTCTTAAGTTTACGAAACTCCAATGCGTATTGTCGGTTGTGGGAGGAACTTTTGTGAAAAAGGTCGCCACTCTTTGAGCATTGTCATCATTCCAGTCGGCCACATTTGTTTCTGCATACCAATCGGTACGGGACCATCCGGCTCGCCACCCTTCAAAATATTGATCATACAAGCCAATAGCCACTGTCCGTATGTTGTTTTCTTCATTCCAAAATTCGGGTGTATCCGTAATCTCATCCAGTGGATCTCGCGTCAGATAGTCATTACATCCGAAAATGAATAATAGGATAAATAATAAACTAAGTATTTTTATTTTTTTCATAATTCTGAGGTTTAAAATTGAATTTGCATACCAAATGATAATGTTCTGTTAAAAGGATAACTTCTTCCGAAAGACCAGCTTTCGCCATTTTTAACACTGTCATAACCGGCCTTTTGATAGGTACTTTCAGGATCGATAGGAACGGTCATTTTTTCGAGTTCAAACAGATTTTCGGCGCTTAAATAAATTCTTGCGCTTTGAAACTTAATCTTCTGCATCCATAACGCAGGTAAAGTATAACCCACTGTGAGATTTTTCAACCTTAAATAAGCCATATTTTGTAAGTAACGTGTTTGTCTTAGAAAATTGTTCCCATTGCTATTCCATCCATTGTTTGAAGGCTTGGGATAGAACGCATTCGTGTTTTCAGGAGTCCAATAATCCAGTTGATGCTTAAATGCGGATTCTGCAAAACTTGAACCTCCGCCAGGAATTGCCACAGCCCCAAAGGCCCAATAATCGCGTGATCCGACTCCTTGAAAGAATAATCTCAAGTCAAAATTTTTATAGGCGAAATCTGCTCCGAAATTGTATTCCATTCTTGGGAGAGCGTTCCCGATTACCTTTAAATCACCATGATCATTTGTCGTATTTTTACCATACGTTATTTTACCGTCTCCATCTAAATCTTTATATTTTACATCACCAGGGCCAAATTTAAATGCTCCGGATTCATATAAATCTTGTGAAGGAATCCCGGTTTTTAAAGTTCCGTCTGCATTAAAATCATCTTGTTGAAATAATCGGTCTGTTTCATATCCCCAAATTTCGCCCAAAACCTTTCCCTCATAATTTTGATATATATTATTGTCCGTGTTATTGAATTTTGTAATGACTTCTTTTACATTCGATAAGGATGCTTTCAGATTTATTGCAAGTCCATTCTCGAATCTATGTTGAAAGTTTGCGCCCAGCTCAAGACCTGTGGTTGTGAGTTCTCCGTAATTGATTTTTGGAGCGGTAGCGCCAAATGTGGAGGGTAATGCTTCTCCGGCAGTATGCATCCCGGAAGTAATTCTTTTATACCAGTCAAGGATAAAAGATAGTTTGTTTCCAAAGAAACTTGCATCCAATCCGATATCATAAGTCGTTACACGTTCCCATGTTAAATCGGATGAGATAATAGAAGGCGATCCTAAATAAACAATATCTTCCTTGTTAATTATCCATTCCGATGAACCGGATTCCATGGTCGAGATAAAGGAATTCGATGCTACATCTTGATTCCCGATTGTCCCCCAAGAGCCTCGTAGTTTCAAATTCGAGAGGTAAGAACGGCTCCAATTCATAAAAGATTCTTCGGAAATGCGCCATCCGGCCGATGCGGAAGGAAATAGCGCCCACTTTTTCCCTCGTGGAAATTTAGAGGATCCGTCATATCGAGTATTGATTTCCAATAAATATTTTTGCATGAAATCATAATTTATTCTGCCGAAAAATCCCGCGGCTGCAAAATCATTGTTGAAAGCCACTCCATCCACATATTGTTCTCCGGTAGCCAATGCTATTTCGGGTTTACTCTGTTCTATAAGCTTCCTGCGTTCTGAGTAGTGTCCCAATCTTTCTCTTGTTTCGGCATCCATTCCTAACATAACTCTCAAGTTGTGATTTTCTTTTATATTCAGATCATAAGTAGCATAAGCTTTATAAATATGTGACATCGTGTATCGGCTAGTCTGAACGGCTCTATTTGCTGAGTTACTATACAAGGTGCTATAATCTTCTAAAGGAGCAGCAGAAAACATGTCATATCCCCAGACTTCACCTCCATTTCTTTTTTGATACTGATTCCAAAGTCCGAAAGTGTAATCTAGATTGATAGATAAATTTTTTATTGGATTTAATTCCGTGCCGATATTTGCCCTTACGTAATTTGTAGATGTATTTTCTCTATTTGCTTGTTTAAGGTCGGTAACGGAAGAGCGGAAATCTTTTCCCTCATACGTAGCATACGGATACCATCGTGGCCAGCGGAGCAGATAAAACCAGGCATCATATTGTCCTCCGGTATAACGATAGGGTTCGCTGTTGTTTGTTCTTGTAAACATAATGTTAGTCCGTACTTTCCACCAATCTTTGATTTTTGTTGTGGTGTTGGATGTAATATTATATCTTTCGTATTTATCCGTATTGATTTTCATTATTCCATCTTGCTTCAAATATCCCAATCCGATATTGTACGTGCTATTTTTGGATCCTCCTGCAATCGAAAAATCGTGATTTTGCTGGGGAGTCCATTTTTTTGTGAATTCTGCAATAGGATCGAAAGAACGATAAAAGAAAGTTTTTCCGTCTCTTATTTCAAAATCGCGACCTAATTGCATTTCTCCCAATTCTGATTGCGACATGCCTCCATATTTCCCTTCCCATTCTCGAAGTTTATTCACAGCTGTTTCATCGATCGAGTACCCTATTGAGCTGACTACCTTTATGTCCGGGTCGATTCTTTCCTGGATTTTCAACATAAATTCGGCGTTTTCTACCGTCGACATTAATTCTGGCATATTGGTCGGGGTATTCCATGCAAAGTTATTCGAGTAACTTACGCGAGGTGTTCCTTCGATTCCCTGTTTTGTGGTAATGAGAATTACCCCCCATGCTGCTCTGGTTCCATAAATTGAAGCAGAAGCTGCATCTTTTAAAACAGAAATCGATTCTATATCATTCGGATTGATAAGATTTAAACTGGGGACTTCCACTCCATCCACTAAAATTAACGGGGAGGTACCGGAGGTGGCGTTCAATGATCCGATTGATCCTCTTAAGCGGATGGTCGATTCTGTTCCGATGCCTCCCAAATTATTTGTTATGATTAGGCCGGGAGAGATACCCTGCAAGGCTTTTGCAATATCCGTAACGGGACGGCTGGCCACTGCATCATTCACATCAATGCTCGATACCGCACCTGTAAGGTTCGCTTTTTTCTGTGTTCCGTACCCGACGACTACTACCTCCTCCAGTTGCTCATTATCTGCAACCAGCACTATCCGCACATTCGCGCTTACAGGTACTTCCTGAGCGATCATTCCGACATACGAAATAACGAGGGTGGTGGCGCCTGCCGGAGCCGTGAAGCTAAAGTTTCCGTCAACATCAGTGATGGTGCCCTGCCCTGTTCCCTTTACTTGTACTGAGGCCCCGATGACCGGGTCGCCCGCTTCGTCCATTACACTCCCCGTTACACGGGTTTGCGCTAACATTATTCCTGTACTTATAAGAAACAGAAAAAATAAAAGATTGATTTTTCTTTTCATACATAGATGATTTAACTGATTATTAATTATTTTCTCGTGATTGTTCTATAGTTTTTTTATTTTTTGACCGCGAATAGATGATCCTTCATCCTCTTCTCTTTTATATAAAAAGGAGTATTTTCATAAAGCGTTTTTTGGGGAATATCTTAGTCTGAAAATCCGAGCCAACCGGTTGTAAAATAGGAATTACAGGGGCAAATATCGGTAAATGATAATAAAAAATTGATTTTATAGAGGATGTGGAAACATAACAAAAAGACCTCTCATTGGTTTTTGTAAACAGTCGGCCGCGGGGTATTTTCTGTTGACAACTCATATTCTTTAGATTTATTGAAACAAAGATATGCGATTTTTTCGACTATATTCCTTTTAAACTGTTAAAAGTGCCGTTTTAACAGTGTCTATAATTAAAATGTTTCTGTTTCATATACAATCAAAGGCATAAATATGAAGGGTAGTTAAAAAAAATTAAATTGACGTCAAACGGGTAGCTCGCTATATACAAAATATCGGAAAAACGAATAGGAGGAAAATGAAGCCATTTTCCTCCTATTTGAGTAGGATGTTGAATTTTAATTCTTATTTCCAGCCTTCGTTTTGACCTAACTGAGGATTCAGAGAAAGCTGTCCGGAGGGGATTGGGTACCAATAATGTTTCTTTGCAAAGATACGAGTTTTTCCCTTTGTGCCATCAATGTAATTTCCGACACGCGGAATAACTTTGTTGTTAATATCTTTTGTAACATTTGCGCCTAAAAGGATATCCGGATGGTTGGAAGAATCCAACTTGTCGAGTTGATGCCAGCGGATCAAATCCCAATAGCGTGTCCAATTATCGAACATGAGTTCGCAGCGACGTTCGCGACGAATTTCCCAAATCAAAGCACTTACGCCCATGTTGTTGGCCGGATCGGAGAATCCCACCTCGACCGTTAGAGGCGGAAGCCCGGCTCTTTCTTTTAATTTATTGATTGATTTATCCAAATCCGTTTGAGTGATATTTCCTAATTCTGCACATGCTTCGGCATACTGCAAGTAAACAACCGACAACCAAAAAATAGGCGCATGCGTAAAATTGCTTCCCGTTTGATTTCTATAAGCATCTTCTATAGCCGGATTATCATATTTGCAAATGCCGTAGCCTGTAGATGCAGTCATTGACATTCCTCGATTGAATCGCTGAAAAGAGCGGCCCTGATAGCAAAGCGCCGAATCGATGGTTTGCGATAAGCGTTTATCTCTCACGTCTAAAAGCTCGGTAATGGAATAAACCGTGTCGGTGACTTCTTTATCGCCGACTTCTTTCCGGTAGATAATCTCTTTAGGTTCATCGTTCTTATCAAGAGCTGTTAGCGCCTTGGGTTTCCCGTCGGTGAAAAGATATGCTTCGAAAGCATTTTTTGTCAATCCGCTGATCTGGGTGGAAGAACAAGTGTAGTCTATAGTCGAATGTTGCAAAACGTCTTTCTTATAGGCTTTGTAAAAGATCATTTCCGGATTATTATTCAAGTCGATAGAATTATAATTTCCCTGATAGGAGTCGTTGAGGGTATATTTTTTGTTATCGATAATATAGCCCGAAGCCGATTTTGCTTCATTGAAAAACTTGCTTGCTCCGGACGCATCAGGAGCCGATTGCCCGTCTTCGGCTTTGCGGTATTTGCGATAAGCGCCTTCGAAAAGGCAGATTTCGGCTTTCATGGCATAAGCCACGTTTCGATTCAAGGCCTTTTTGGAACTATTATCGTACATGTTTCCACAAGCGAAATTTAAATCTTCCAGCACATGCTCCATGACCTCATCCCTGTTGTTGCGTGCGGCATATAAATATCCGTCATCGGTAATATCGAGCGATTTCTCGATCCAAGGCACATCGCCGTAAGCTCTGATTAACTGATAATAATGCCATGCGCGCATAAGCCGTCCGACACCTGTCCAATGGTTTTTGGCTTCATCGCTCATATTGACCTTATCGACGTTCTCGAGCAAGATGTTCGCTCTTCGGATTTCGATCCAGCTGTCACTCCATGTCGTGCTGCTCGAAGGAACATTTTGATAGTTCCAATCGGCAAAACTTCCTCCTGCTTGATCGTCGGAAAGAGTTCGGAAATAAAAGAGGCCGGAGCCCCCCCCGTTGCCGTAACCAAGGAAATCATCATAAAAAGCATAAGCATATCCGGTTACATTATTTTCGCTGGTCCAAAAATTGTTATTGGTAAAGGTATCCAGCGGTTCTTTGTCCAAAAAGCCGTTGCATGCGGTTAATAGCAGGACTGATAATGCGATACATATCTTATTGAATGTTTTCATATTTCTGATTTTTAGTGATTCATAAATCTGTTAAAAGGTAAGTTGAACACCGAAAGAAATCGTCCTGTACATCGGGTCGATACGGCCCCAGGTGGCGTTTCCTAAGCTTGCTCCCTCTTCTTTGTCGTTTACTTCGGGGTCGACGGGCGCGTTGCTTTTGTTGATCAATTCGGCCAGATTATTGGCGCTGAAATAGATCCTTGCCTTCTGTAAATAGATACGGGAAGCGATTTGCGTAGGCAAGGTGTATCCGATCGTTAAATTCTTAAAGCGCAAGTAAGCCATATTTACCAGATATTTTGTTTGGGGATAGAAGTTATGGTTTCCCAAATCCAAAGCGGCAATGGAGCCTTTCCCTGCATTCCCGGGGAACATCCGCGGATAATCGGCGTTGGGATCCGGATTTTCTTCCGTCCAGTAACTTGTCTGGTTCGCGTAAATCGCATCCGCTCCGCGCATCATCGGCATTACGAAAGCACTTTGGGTCCATACGGATCTTTTACCGATTCCTTGGAAAAACATATCGATATCGAAGCCTTTCCATTCTGCCCCCAAACGGAAAGCATACTGATAGCGTGGCGTAGTGTTGCCGATTACTTTTAAATCGCCATGGTCATCGGCCGTTCCTTTTCCCCCGTCGATAACACCGTTTCCGTCGAGGTCTTTAAATTTGATGTCTCCCGGGCCGAAAACGAATGATCCTTGGTTCAACCCTTCTTGGGAAGGGACTCCCTCTACCGGTACGTTTTTCATAATAGGATTTCCCGCGGTGTCTTTTTTGGGATTTCCCAGATCGTCCAACACCGGAACCGAACGATATTCATCTTCCCTAAAATACCGTTCGGTTTCAAAACCCCAGATATCTCCATACGTTTTGCCGCTATAATTTTGGTTTAATAGTTTTGTGTCGTTATCCCATTTGGTGATTACGGTTTTAAAATCTCCTATATTAGCGTTGGCATAAACGGTAACTTCGTTAAATCGGTGACGCCAGTCGATGTTTATTTCCCATCCGCGTGTTCTCAAAGTCCCGGCATTTACATAAGGAGCGTTTGTTCCCAATACATCGGGCATGGTTTTTCCAGGTGCCAACATGTCTTTGGTGGTACGTTGATACCAGTCGAAGGAAAGATTCAATTCATTGTTTAGGAATCCGAAATCTCCTCCGATATCCGAAGTCTGGATGCGTTCCCATTTTAAAGTCGGAGAGACTAATTTCGGCATATTGTAGGCAACTACTTTGGTCGTTCCGTCGTCCGAGAGCCAATGCGTATCGGCATCGTCGATTTTTGTCATGGTGGGAATATACATATTATTCCCTACGGCTTGGTTCCCTATTTCTCCGTAAGAGGCGCGCACTTTTGCATTGCTGACGATATGGCGCAAAGGAGCAAAAAAACCTTCTTCGCTTATTCTATATCCCGCAGAAGCCGAAGGGAAGAATGCCCATCGATCATTAGCCGGAAACTTCGAGGAACCGTCGAAACGCCCATTGAGTTCCAATAGCCATATACCTTTATAATCATAATTCAAACGTCCGAAATAACCGGCAGTAGCCCAATGAGTATGAGCTCCGTCAACAGTTTGTGTCCCGTTGGCGAGGTTAAATTCAGGTAAATTAGGATCCAATAGGGTTTCTCGATTGGAGCTATGGTCGAAATACTTTCCGCTCTCGGCATTTGCACCCAACATTAAGTTGAAGTTATGGCTGTTAACCAGACTAAATTCATAATTACCGTAAATATTAAAGGCGAACGATTTGTCATTCCTCGATTCCTGCTCGAGCCACGAACTGGTTGAGAAAGCTCCGGGGGTGATGATGGCTCCTCCCCATGAGTTCCAGCCGCTCAAAGGAATGTATGCTGCTTTATAGTTATAATTCTCTACGTTATAGGTATAATCGGCATTTAAGGTAAGACCTTTGGCCAGTGTAGCCTTTGCAAAAGCGCCGAGTCGTACGAAACTGTCGTTGTCCGTCCAATCTCCGGCTTGCTTGCGGTAGGCAATGTCATTGCGGAAATCTGTTCCCTGATAAGTTCCGTAAGGCCCGAAGAAACTTCCCCAGCGCCACATATATTGATAGGTGCCTCTACGCGTGGCCGGCCCTTTAAAGTCTTTGTTGCTGTAATTCAATCGGCTTCCGACTTGCAGCCAATCCCGTACGTCTGTCGTTACATTTAACAAGGTTGTCCATTTATCCATTTTTTCGGGAAAAAACGTCATGATACCTTCATCATGATTATACCCCACTGACATATAATAAGATGTTTTTCCGCTGGTACCCTGAACGGAGAGATTATGGCTTTGCGCCGGTTTCCAATTCCGGAACATAATATCTACCACGTCCCAATCGGCAAAATACATCCCCACACCGTTTTTATCCAACATAAAATCGCCCAGAACATTCGTACCGTTTCCCAGCACCATCTCTCGGTATCCCGATTTCTTCCCATTATGTTCTTCTTTCCACTTTTCTGCGTAGGGGAGCATTTGATCCAGGTACATGCCGAAAAGTTCATTTTCAGAGCCAGTTCGTTTATTAGCAGCCATCAATGCTTTCAATTGTTGTGGAACATCCGGGTAATCGGGAAGAATCGTCGGAGTGTCCCAAGAAAAATTATTGGTGTAATTGACGGTAGTTCTTTCCGTTTTTTTTGCTGATTTCGTGGTAATCAAAATCACACCAAAAGCTGCTCGGGTACCATAAATAGAAGTGGAAGCCGCATCTTTTAACACAGAGATGTTCTCGATATCCTGTGTGTTTAATAGGGATATATCTTCCATCGGTACGCCGTCTACTACAATAAGAGGCTTACTTTTAGCATCATTGCTCAATGTTCCTAAACCTCGAATATTAAGGGTGGGTTGGGCTCCCAATTTTCCGCTGCTATTTATAACCGATAATCCCGGAACTGCTCCTTGTAATGCTTTTGAAATATCAGAATATGGCCGTGCTTCTAATTGCTTAGATACGTTTACGGTAGACACGGCTCCTGTTAAATTCGCTTTCTTTTGCGTTCCGTATCCGACAACTACCACTTCTTCCAGTTGTTCGTTATCGGCTACAAGAACTACCCGCACATTTGCGCTTACAGGTACTTCCTGAGTGATCATTCCGACGTACGAAACAACAAGGGTGGTGGCACCTGCCGGAGCTGTGAAGCCGAAGTTCCCATCCACATCGGTGATAGTTCCTTGTCCGGTGCTGCCTTTTACCTGTACCGAGGCGCCGATAATCGGATCGCCTGCTTCGTCCATTACATGTCCCGCTACACGGGTCTGTCCGAACGCGATGCCCATGCTTATAAAGCAGAGCATTAACAAAAGATTCATTTTTCTTTTCATAAATACATAAGTTAACTTTATTCGTAATTTGTTTTATTCACTTTAATAAATAAATTTGGTGAGTTCGTTTTTCTCTCTATGTCGTTTATATTCTATTTTATTGTGTAGATTCATTTCCTCTTTTTGAACTATAGTGCCCAATTTTCTCCTTACTTGTTATCGATAACTATTGTATCGCCTCTCTATGTTCTTCGGTTCAGCTATGCGGATCTTTTGTGCATTCTGAACAAAACTTAAATTTTATTTGCAACAAAGTTATATATTTTTTTTTGAAACGTGTCGGATTCTGTCTTAAAAAAGCAGCATTTTAACACTATTCTCAAGCAGATTGATTTTAAGCTGATTTTCGGATTCTTTTTTAGAAAAAACCTTTCATGCGGACGCTTTTCCGACGCCTGTTAATCGCTTGATTTCTTCCGAATGAATTGGCCGGATTACCTGACATCAAGTCAAAGGCTATCATCCGGGGAACCGAATCGCTATAAAACATGTTTTATAGCAGTGTTCTTTAATTATGTTTTTAAATATTATAAAAAACCAGAGAATCTCGTCCGCTTTATTGTAAGATTGATTATATTTGCAGCGTCTTCCTGTTAGTGAACAGGAATAAATTGATATTTATCGGATAGTAAAATGTAAAGATATTATGAAAAAGTTAGTATCTGTCGATCTTTCCCGGTTGGAAAATGACGAATTAACTCAGTTAATAAAAGAACATTTGACCGATATCAAAAATCCCTCAAATGCTGTTACCCTTACCGAAGGGACTCCTTTATACGATTTTGTAAACGTGTTGGGAGAGGATGTGACTGCTTTTGAAAAGCAGACTAAGAATGTACAGAAGAGCGAGCAAACCGATCCTCTTCTTGCGGCTGATAAAGAACGGGAAGTCGCCTTGCGCTTTTTCGGCCGTAATCTAAAAGTGGCGGAATTGGAGGATGATCCTAAAAAAATAGAGGCTCATCGATTACTCGACTTATTGTGGAAAACGCATAAGAAAATATTGAGCGCCAATGACAAATCGCAGACAACCGGAATCGATAATTTCCTTTTGGATGCTTCCGGCGCGACTTATACTCCAAGTATTACTTTTTTGGGATACGACACGGTTATTGAACGCATTAACAAAGCCAATAACTCGTACAAAAGCATTCTGGCTCTTCGCAATGCCGAGGAGGCTGAACAATTCACAAAAGTATTTTCTTTGCTGAATACGACGCGCAAAAAATTTGCGGAGTTAATTGCCGCCCATAAGACCGAGGATAAAAAAGAAAAGAAAGAGTCGGAAGCGAAAAAATAAGGAAAGTCATTAAGAAACTGTTTTAAGGGTGAAGAAGACTTTAATGGCCGTCTTTCGTAAGAAATTTAAACAGTTTCTAAGCGTGTAATAGAACCGATTCAATGTCCCTTGTAAGTTTTTGATGAAAAGAGAATGCTTTTTTTTATTTATTTTTATTGAATGAAAAAGTGGATTATTACCTTGTGCGGTTGGTATACGCGGGACAAGAGGGGACTGCACAGGTTATTAAAAAAACACCGCTTGGGATGAGCGGTGTTTTTTGTATTTCTGTTTTATTTGTCGATGGGTTAAAACAAATAGCCTACCGATAGATACGCACTTTGGTTCTTAACATTTCCATTATCCGATTTGGAGACATTTACCAATCCGGCATCCCATCCGAGGTCCAATAAAATGCGGCCGAATTCGGCGCCTACGCCAAGTCCTAGCCCTGCATCGAACGGTTTTAATAGGCCATTATCACCAAATACATTTTCCGACTCATCTTGAATAGATGCATTTCCTGCCTCAACTTTCCATTTTGTCTTTCCCGCAATGCCGTAAGCGACATACGGACCGGCATGGAATACGATGCGTGTTCCGGGAGTTACATCTACTTTATACGCAAAATGTACCGGTAATTGCAGATACATGGGTGTTGCACTTATACTGCCGGAGAGTCCCGCCAGCGAATTTTTATATTCCGCTCCTTTGGTGGTAAAGAAGAGCCCCGATTGGAGCGACATGTTCGGTGCAAATTCGTAATCGCCCGCTAAGCCGATATGAAATCCCACTTTGGCATTTTTATCACTCAATTCATCGCCGTAAAAGTTCGATAAATTCACACCTCCTTTTATTCCTAAATTAACTTGTGCACTTAGTGCGCTTACCATGGCAAGCATTACAATCACAATGGATAGTTTCAATTTTTTCATAATCAATTTTTTAATGTTCGTTTGTTCAAAAATTCCCGTAAGGGTAATTAATAAACAAGATTTTGTTGATTTTGTTCGTTGTGTAATCCGAAAGATGGTTGCGAAATTATCGTTTTGATCGGGTATACAAGGGACTATTTTGTGGCGATTAATCATATTTTAGGAGAAATAATCCCGACGGATCCAATATTTCTTGCGCAACCTCCTGTATTTGTTCAGCCGTCAGAACTTCTATTTGTTCGAAAACCTCTTCCAACGACACGATGGTGTTGAAATGCAAAAAGTTTTTCGCCATGGTCAGTGTCTGGTTTTCATTACTCTCGGCGGCGATCCCCAACTGTCCCTTCCACTGCTTTTTCGCCACGGATAATTGCAAAGACGTGAACGGAGTATTGCGGAGCTTTGTCAATTCGGTTCTTACCAGCCGCAGGCACTTATCGGTATATTTGGGATCGCAGGCAAAATATACGCAGAATAATCCGGTGTCGCTGTAAAACGTCACGTTCGACTCCACGTTATACACCAACCCGTTTTTTTCCCTTAACGATCGGTTCAGCCGGCTGTTCAGGGTGCCCCCTCCCAATACATTATTCAATAAGTAAAGCGGATAGCGCTCCGGCCGGTTCATGGCGTATGCCCGGCTGCCGATCATGACGTGCGACTGCGAGGTGTTTTTCTGCAGAACAATTGTTCCGCTCGCTGCCGGTGTGGGAGGCGTTCTCGTTTTTGCCTTTTCCTGCGAAAGAGGATTGTCCTGAAAGTAATTCTCCACATACCGGAGGACTTTGTGAAAAGGCGTTTTGCCGGAAGAGAAAAAGACCATTCGCGAAGGGTGATATTGTCGTTCCACAAAGCGTTCGATACGCGCGTGGTCGAAGGTCCCCAGCGATTCGGGCGTGCCGAGTATATAATGTCCGATATCGTGCCCTGCAAAGAGCATGTTCTCGAAGTCGTCGTAAATGAGTTCGGAAGGAAAATCGAGATAAGAGTTGATTTCATCGAGAACCACCTCCCGCTCGCGGTCTATTTGCATGGCGGGAAACTCCGAGTGGAATACGATGTCGCTGAGCAGTTCCGCTGCGCGCGAAAAATATTCCTCCAGGAACGTGGCGTAAAAAAACGTTTCCTCTTTCGTCGTATACGCGTTCATTTCGCCTCCGACGTTTTCCATCCGGTTGGCGATATGGTGGGCTCTGCGCCGTTTCGTCCCTTTAAACAACATGTGTTCCACGAAATGGGCCATCCCGAACTCGTCGGCATACTCGTCGCGCGTGCCGGTATTGACGACTATTCCGCAATAAGAAATCTCCGAAGGCGTTTGATGATGGATGATACGTAAGCCGTTAGGCAGTGTGTGAGTAAAATAAGAAGGGTCTGTCATTTTTTTAAGTAATACGCTCTTTGTTGCGGCGATAAGCGTTCTATCGCATACCGTAGCATCGTGCGGGGCATGTTGGTGTAATGAATGTCTAAGAACCCGGTGAGGATCTTTTCGTCTCTTTTGCCTATTTCGCGGAGCATCCAACCGCACGCCTTGTGGATGAGGTCGTGAGGGTGGGAGAGATAGGACTCCGATAGTTGCAGCGTGTCGGCGAAGTCGTTGCGACGGATGAAGGCCATGGTCGAAACGATGGCGATGCGTTGCTCCCATAGCGATGGACTGCGCGACCACGTGTATAGCGGCTGCCGGTCTTTATCGGCGAGCCACTCCCCGACGATGGCATAGCAGGATAAATCCACCAGATCCCAATTGTTTATGTAGAATGTACGGGCGCGATAAAAATCGAAAAGAATGCGCCGTGCTTCTTCATCGGCCTTTTTGAATTGTTCTACGAGGATGAGCAACGCACACATCCGACATTCGTGATAAGGGTTTGCCAACAAGATTTCGATTTCGGAGAGTAATAGTTTTGGGTGTCCTTTCGCGACTACTCTTACCTCGGGCACGGTGATGCCCAAAAAGCGGTCGCCTTCGCCGTATCCTCCCGGGGTCGTTTTGAAAAATGTCAGGGAATGGGCTGCTTTGGCCGGATTGCCCAATTCCTGTAATTGCTGAAAAATGATATCGGCGGTCATTTGTTTACTCTTGATACGGGAAAAGTTTTTTCGTAAAAGCCGACGATGTTCCGCGCCATCTCTATCGACATGCCGATACGGTATTCACGTGTTTTGGTCGCTGCATGGGGGGCGAGGACGACGTTATCCAGTGTCAGCAATTCCGGCAGGATATTCGGCTCGTCTTCGAATACATCGAGTGCGGCGGCCGCTATTTTTTCCTTTCCCAGCGCGCGGGCTAACGCTTTTTCATCAACCATATTACCGCGTGCGGTGTTGATGAACACGGCGGAAGGTTTCATTTTGGCCAATTCCTCTTCCCCTATTAAATGGAATGTTTCCGGTGTCGACGGAGCGTTGAGCGATATATAGTCCGCCGTACGCAATAGCTCATCCAACGAGACATAGCGGGCATCGTATTTTTTTTCAATGGTTTCGTCCAGCCTGTTCCGGTTATGATAAATAATGTGCATCCCCGAAGCCACTGCGCGGCGTGCCAACGCTTGGCCGATACGTCCCATGCCGATAATTCCCAGTGTCTTGCCGAATACCGCTAATCCCCCTTCGGCATAAATCCCCCAACTAACGCCGTCGTCCGTGCGGAGCTTCCGGTCGTAATAGCCGATGCGGCGTCCCGCGGCAAGCAGCAGGGCGAAAGCAAATTCGGCAGTCGGTTCGCGGGTGGAGTTGGGGATGTTGGTGACGGCTATTCCCTTTTGAGTCGCATACTCCACATCTATATTATTATAACCGACGCCGTAATTCGAGATCAATTCCAATTTTGTTCCCCGGTCGATAATGTCTTGGCCGGTGTAGAAGCTGAAATTCGGAACAAGCACCTCGTAGTCGCCAATCATTTCCAGCACTTCTTCTTTCCGCAAATAAGAGCGTTCGGGAAGGGTGATGTCGTACTTGCCTTCCAGGTCTTTCAGCCCTTCGGGAAGCAAGCGGTATGCGATTAATACTTTTTTCATCTGTTTACTGTTTTGCTTTGCCATTTCGTACTATAACGGACGCGCACAAAAAAATGTTCCTTAAAAACAAAAAAAGCAAGTTTCTCAACTCGCTTTTCCGCTCTTCAGGTTGGACTTGAACCAACGACCCTCTGATTAACAGTCAGAT
>ENA-UOOR01000065-UOOR01000065.1-fermentation-metagenome-genome-assembly--contig:-NODE-65-length-139927-cov-5.457783_pt1 | contig 139927 bp, 113 predicted proteins | sample MGYA00245780_ERZ724029 | MGnify/ENA primary metagenome ERZ724029 (study PRJEB28704, sample SAMN03018315) | fermentation metagenome | biome: anthropogenic terrestrial biome; feature: soil...
CGGGCGGTTTATATTACCTGAAGAACCACTCTTCCGGAAACGAAGAGAGAGTTTTCCTGATGGAAGGAGACAAACAAATTTTTAAGTAAGCATCCGTCTTTTTAAGTTATTGTTAAATTATATGCTATGACAATAGTGTAAAGAAACATATTTTTGTAGTAATAACAATGTGTTTACGACTTGGCTGGAGACCCGCGCCATTGGGATGATTTCAAGACTTCATCTAACGTGCCCCACATCTTGCACCACATATTTATCGCCGAATTCTTTTCCGAATTGAATCTTTTATTTTAATTTTGCACAATCATTCAATACATGTGCATAATATGATGGTCGTTCCCGTATCCAAAACAAAACGCAAACTGATAGAAGTTGCTCGTCAACTCTTTGCCCGAAACGGCTTAGAGAATACCACTATGAATGATATTGCCGAAGCTTCGGAGCGCGGCCGGCGGACGTTGTATACCTACTTCCGCAGTAAAACGGATATCTACAAGGCGGTAATCGAGTCGGAGTTGCAAACGCTTTATCTCAGGCTCGAGTCTGTCATTGAACGCCAATTGCCTGCCGATGAAAAGTTGATGCTTTTCGCTTTTACCCGCCTTGGCGCGATAAAAGAAGTCGTGCGGCGCAACGGAACCCTTAAGGCCGATTTTTTCCGGGATATCTGGAAGGTGGAAAACGTGCGCAAAGAATTCGATCAAAAAGAAATCCATTATTTGCAGAGCATTTTACAGGATGGATGCGATAGCGGTTTGCTTGAAATGGCAAACGTGCGACAAACTGCCGGTATCCTTCACTATGCTCTCAAAGGCCTCGAAGTGCCGGCCATACGCGGCGTGATGACGCTCGATTATCAACGGAAAGAAGACCGGGACGTTATCTCGACGCTTATTTTCAGAGGATTATATAAAAAACAATAAAGAACAATTTTTCTAAATTATCTTACACAATGAAATTATTAGAAGGTAAAACAGCCGTAATCACCGGCGCCGCACGCGGCATCGGCAAAGCGATTGCGTTGAAGTTTGCTTCGGAAGGTGCAAACATTGCTTTCACCGATTTGAAGATCGATGATATAGCTGTGGCGACGGAAAAAGAAATAGCCGCATTGGGGGTGAAAGTCAAAGGATATGCTTCCAATGCCGCCGACTTTGAAGATACGGCGGGAGTGGTAAGCCGTATCGTAGAAGATTTCGGGCGTATCGATGTGTTGGTCAACAATGCGGGTATTACCCGTGACGGCTTGATGATGCGGATGTCCGAACAACAATGGGACATGGTGATCAATGTCAACCTGAAGTCGGCGTTTAACTTTATCCATGCCGTCACACCGGTCATGATGCGTCAGAAGGCGGGAAGCATTATCAATATGAGTTCCGTGGTAGGAGTATCGGGAAATGCCGGACAATCCAATTATTCGGCTTCGAAAGCCGGAATGATCGGGTTGGCCAAGTCGATGGCTAAAGAAATCGGTTCGCGCAATATCCGCGTGAATGCCATTGCCCCCGGATTCATTATCACCGAAATGACCGGCGCGCTATCCGAAGATGTTCGCAAGCAATGGGCCGAGCAGATACCTTTGCGTCGCGGGGGAACTCCCGAAGATGTAGCAAACGTTGCCTTATTTCTCGCTTCCGATTTGTCGGGCTATGTAAGCGGGCAGGTCATCAATGTTTGCGGCGGAATGAATACTTGATGAGGTATGAAGTATGAAGTATGAAGTATGAAGTATGAATGATGAATGATGAATGATGAAGCATGAACGAGATGATGAAGGTGTGATTCTGATAAAAAACAGGCTTTCCCCTTCATCCTCTTCCTTTATCTTTTATCCAGCTTTCACAACTATTCTCCAACCTCCAACCTCCAACCTCCAACCTCTATCCTCTATTTTCCATTTATGACCATATTATACGAAGATAATCATATCATCATTGTGAACAAGGCGCCTTCCGAAATTGTGCAAGGCGACAAGACGGGCGACACGCCCCTGTCCGATATCGTTAAATCCTATCTGAAGGAAAAATATAACAAGCCGGGGAATGTTTTTTGCGGAGTCACGCATCGCCTCGACCGCCCGACAAGCGGGGTAGTGGTATTTGCCAAAACAAGTAAGGCATTATCCCGCCTGAACGATATGTTCCGCAACGGCGAAGTCGGGAAAACCTATTGGGCGATTGTGAAAAATCAACCGCCCAAAGACGAAGATACCCTGACGCATTACCTGGTCAAGAACGAAAAGAACAATAAGTCGGTTTTTTACGATACCGAGAAACTGCACGCCAAGAAAGCCGTGTTGCATTATAAAGTCATAGCCCGGTCGGATAACTATTTTTTGTTGGAAGTGCAACTCGAAACAGGCCGCCATCATCAGATCCGTGTGCAGTTGTCGGCCATCGGTTGCCCGGTGAAAGGCGACCTGAAGTACGGTTCTCCGCGCTCCAATCGCGATGGAAGCATCTCGTTGCACGCCCGCCGTATCGCTTTTGTGCATCCCGTGTCCCAAGAAAATATTGCGGTTACGGCACCCGTCCCCGATGATACCTTATGGAAAGCGTTTGAAAAAGAGGCGAAGGAGGAAGTATGAGGTATGAAGTATGAGGTATGAGGTATGAGGTATGAGGGATGAAGTATGAGGTATGAGTGATGAATTATGAATTTAGAGACCGGAGACTGGATGCCGAAGAGCGAAGACCGGAGACTGAAGACCGGAGACTGAATGAGCGTTGTCTTAAATATTGAATCTTAAATCAAAAGTCTTTATCGGAGCGGCGTTTCTTTTTTTCGGCCATGTGTTTCTTGCTTTCGATTCTTTTCTGCTGCGAAGCGCGCGTGGGTTTGGTCTCCACCCGTTTTTTCTCCTCTCGAAGGGCGTTCTCCAGTAGTTTTTCGAGTTTAGTCAAAACCGCTTTTTTATTTCCGAGCTGTGTTCGTTCCGTGTCGCTGCTAAGCAGTAATACGCCCTCATTATTGATCCTGTTTTTCAGGCGGACGAAAATCAATTCTTTTTGGCGTTCGGTCAAGGCTTTCGAGTCCCCGATATTCAGCGACAACGTTATTTTTGTAGATACCTTGTTCACATTTTGTCCTCCGCTTCCACTGCTTCTCGACGCGGTGAAAGTGCATTCATTTATTAATGTATCCCAATCGAAACTCATCATTCGTGACCCTATTATAGGGTTACAAAGATACTATTTCCGTTCGAATCATGGAATAAACAAAATCAGATCATTCGGAAAATTCAAAACAGTTTCTAAATATTAAACATCGTCAGTCGGAGGATTTAGTTGCCATCATACGATTTGTGAAACTTGAATGAAAAAATCGGATCATGAAATCCTCAAATCGGATCATTTTCCCATTTTTTCACCTGAAAATAATGTTAAAACCATAAAATGTAAAGAGGATATCCGTAAATTTGTGGAAAATGAAATTTTCACAGAGAATAATAAAATGAAACCAACACTATTTGTATTAGCAGCAGGTATGGGCAGCCGGTATGGCGGCCTCAAACAATTGGACGGCTTAGGCCCCAACGGCGAAACCATCATGGATTACTCTATCTACGATGCTGTGAACGCCGGATTCGGCAAACTGGTATTTGTCATCCGTCGATCTTTTGAAGAAGATTTCCGAGAAAAAATCGTCAAAAAATATGAGCGGAAAATTCCCGTCGAACTGGTATTTCAAGAACTCGATGACCTTCCCGAAGGTTTTTCTCCGCATCCCGACCGAGTGAAACCGTGGGGCACGAATCATGCGGTGATGATGGGGCGCGATGTCATCCACGAACCGTTTGCCGTCATCAATGCCGATGATTTTTACGGACGTGAAAGCTTCGGCGTATTAGCGGATTTTCTATCCTCACTTCACCATTCGAAAAATGCGTATGCCATGGTGGGTTATCGCGTGGGGAATACCCTTTCGGAAAGCGGAACGGTGGCTCGTGGCATTTGTGAGACGGATTCCGACAATCATCTCACCGGCGTGGTCGAACGTACGCAAATACAGCGTATCGACGGTGCGGTAAAATATAAGGATGATAACGGCGAATGGGTGGCTATTGGCGATAATACGCCTGTTTCCATGAATATGTGGGGCTTTACGCCCGATTATTTCGACTATTCCGAAAAGCAATTTGTGGAATTCCTCAAAGAAAATGCCGGCAATCATAAGGCGGAGTTCTTTATTCCATTGGTGGTAAATAATCTGATTGTGGATAAAAAAGCTACCGTGAAAGTGCTCGACACTCCCTCTAAATGGTTTGGAGTAACGTATGCGGAAGACCGCCCGGGTGTGGTTGCCAAATTGCAAAAGCTTGCCGACGACGGGGTGTATCCGTCTCCTTTATGGTGATTTTGTGAGCGAAGGCGCCGCTTCAAGCGAAATCTTCGATAATATCTAATGGAATTTTGTTGATGGTCGATGTCTTAATCATCTTGTTTCTGATTATTCTGAACGGGTTTTTCGCTCTTTCGGAAATTGCTGTGGTGTCGGCCAATAAAAACAGACTCGAAACGGAACGGAAAAAAGGAAGCAAGGGTGCCGCTCAAGCGTTGAAGCTGCAGTCTAACCCCGACAACTTCCTGTCTTCGGTACAGGTGGGTATTACCTTGATAGGGATCGTTAACGGCGCTTACGGCGGGGCGACCCTGGCGGTTTACTTAGTGCCTTTTTTTGAACAGTTCGCCTGGAGCAGGGCATTTGCCGATAGCATTGCGATGACGGTCGTGGTCATTCTTATTACGTATGTCTCGATTGTCATCGGGGAATTGGTTCCCAAAACCATCGCGCTGAACAATGCCGTAAAGATGGCCTGCACGGTGTCAAGGCCTATTCGGTGGGTCAGTTTCATCTTCTACCCTTTTGTGAAGTTATTGGCTGCTTCGACGGCGCTGTTTAATAAAATGATCGGGCTCAAACCTAAGAATGAAATCATTTCCGAACTGGAGTTGCGGGCGATGCTCAAGACGGCTTCCAACGAAGGGGTGATTGATGCTGCCGAGAATATCATGCACGAGCAGGTGTTTTATTTTTCCGACAAGCGTGCCGTGCACATCATGACGCATCGTACCGACGTGGAGTGGGTGGATATTTCGAAAACGCAGGAAGAGATTGTGCAAGACCTCCTTCATATGCGGCATAGTAAAATATTGGCGTGTAATAAGAGGATCGATGATTTCACCGGAATTATCCTGATGCGCGACTTTCTTCTTGAGCTAACGCACCGGAAGAATGTCAATATTGAAGAATTATTGCAAGAGCCGATTATTGTTCCGACTACATTAAAGGCGCAAAAGGTGCTGGAATTGTTGAAGAACAAGCCCCGGTCGTTGGTTGTGGTGGTGGATGAGTACGGAAGCCTGGACGGAATTGTGACCCTGTTTGATGTCTTCGAAAACCTGGTGGGCAAAACCATGGACGAAGATACCGTCGAATCGAATGATCCTTTAATTTATATGAGGGACGATCATTCGGTTCTCGTCAGCGGTGAAGCGCCTATTGAAGTCCTCTCGTATTTGTTTGACGACTTCACGGTCGATTTCGATCAAATCGATTACTCTACGGTGGCCGGTTTTGTTTTTGCTTGTATTAACAAAATTCCGGGCGTAGGAGATAAATTTGTGTTTAATAACCTGTCTTTTGAAATTATGGATATAGACGGGAATAAAATTGATAAGGTATTAATTAAAAAAAACGTACAAGATACTGATGAAGCGGATGTTTGATATGTTTTTCGTTCATAATGAATGATTAAGGCAAACGTTTGCATGATAAAAAAAGCAGAAGGTAAACCGGCGGGAATGTTAATTAATAGGTTTTATGTTGTATAACATATTTTTTAATTAGGAGATCACCGAATACTGTACTACTTTTACGGAAATTTATAGAAAGATCCAGTCTTCATCAATATCTTAATTTAAAGCCAAGAACTTACATGGATAAAACGTATAGCAAATCCGGTTTGTTGATCGAAACATTTGAAAAAATTGTTGATGGTAAGCAAACCGGTTTATACACTTTGGAAAATAAACAAGGTTGTGAACTAGCAGTTACAAACTACGGAGCCAAAATTGTTTCTTTGCTGGTACCGGATAAAAACGGTCAGGAAAGGGATATTGTTTTGGGCCATCGTTCCATTGACGAATATCTCTCTTCGCAGGAGCCCTATTTCGGGGCCGTCTGCGGCAGAGTCGCCAATCGCATCGCTAAAGGGCGTTTCTCTTTAAAGGGAAAAGACTATACCTTGGCGATCAATAACGGTCCCAACTCTCTTCATGGGGGCATTAAAGGTTTCAACGCCGTTGTATGGGAAGTAAATAATGTGTCAGCCGATAGTATCGAGTTCTCATATCTTTCCGTTGATGGGGAAGAGGGATATCCCGGCAATCTGAAAGTCACCGTTATTTATACGTTGACTGACGACAATACGGTCGATATTCAATATCATGCGGAAACCGATCAGGCAACGATTCTCAATCTCACCAATCATTCGTATTTCAATCTTTCAGGCGAAGGCGATCCCCATATCGGCGATCATTTGCTCTCGCTTCGTGCCGATACGTATCTGCCGACCGACGCCAATGCCATTCCTTACGGCAAACCCGAACCGGTGACCGGTACTCCTATGGATTTTACGACTCCTCATCTGATCGGTGAACGGATCGATGACGATTTTCAACAACTTCATTTTGGAAAAGGATACGATCATACGTATGTTTTGAATAAAAAAACGCCCGGCGAATATGCGTATGCCGGCGTATGTGAATCGCCCAAAACCGGTATTCGCATGGAGATCTATACGACCGAACCGGGTATTCAGTTATATACCGGTAATTGGATGACGGGCAATTTTGCCGCTAAAAAAGGACATCATTATCCCGAACGATCGGCCGTTTGCTTCGAAACGCAACACTTCCCCGATAGTATCAACAAACCCGAATATCCTTCGGTCGTGCTTGAACCCGGAGAGAAATTTTCCTCCAGAACGTCTTTTAGATTCTCAACTATATAGAAATGAACTTCTCATTTTTAAACAAACAAAATATTAATAAACAAACAAAAGTATGAATACAACAATTCAAAAAAAGAGTTATGCATTGCCTATCGCGGTAATGTTTCTCTTATTTTTTATGATTTCTTTCGTGACCGGATTGCAGAATCCGATGGGGGTAATTGTTAAAAACCAATTCGGGGCAAGTAATGCCATGTCGCAATTGGGAAATTTGGCTAATTTTATTGCCTATTTATTTATGGGATGGCCTGCCGGCGTTATTCTTCAACGAAAAGGATATAAATTCACTTCTTTACTCGCTGTATCGGTTGGATTTGTAGGCGTTTTAATTACTTTCCTTTCAGGACAAGCGGCAAACTTCCCGATTTATCTTACCGGCGCTTTTGTTTCCGGTTTCTCGATGTGTATGTTGAATACGGTTGTTAATCCGATGCTTAATACATTAGGCGGTGGAGGAAACAAAGGTAATCAATTGATTCAATTCGGAGGTTCCATCAACTCTATTGGTGCGACAATTGTGCCGATTCTTGTCGGATACCTGATGGGTGATGTGGCTCAAGCTTCTATCGGCGATGCTAATCCTGCGTTATTTTTAGCAATGGGCATTTTTGCATTTGCTTTCATTGTCCTGTTAGTCGTTCAAATTCCTGAGCCCCGATTAGGAGTGGCGAAGAAGCAAACAAAGACCCGAGATAAACACAGCGCGTTATCATTTCGTCATTTTGTGTTAGGTATCATCGGTATTTTTGTTTATGTAGGCGTAGAGGTAGGAATACCGAATATTGCCAACTTGTATATGACTACGGATGTTGCAGGAGGAGGATTAGGAATTGCGGCCGGTATTGCCGGATCGTTTGTGGGCGCTTATTGGTTGCTTATGTTAGTGGGCCGCTTGACCGGAGGCGCTGTTGGCGCTAAAATATCCAGTAAGTCGATGCTTACGACTACTTCTCTTTTAGGAATTTTCTTTGTATTATTGGCTATATTTACTCCTGTTGCACCGACAATTAGTTTATTCGGAGCTGTTGTGCCTTTGAAGATTTTGTTCTTAATCCTTTGTGGATTGTGTACTTCTATTATGTGGGGAAGTATTTTCAATCTTGCCGTTGAAGGATTAGGTAAATATACCGAAATGGCTTCCGGTATTTTTATGGTAATGGTTTGTGGCGGTGGTATCTTGCCTTGGATTCAAGGCGTTATCGCGGATAATGCCGGTTTCTTAAATAGTTATTGGCTCATTGTTGCCGGATTGGCTTACTTGCTCTATTATGCATTGGTCGGGTCGAAAAATGTAAACACGAATATTTCGACCGTTGATGAAGCCGATGTTCCGGTTGAAACAGCTACAGGAAACATCCCCACTCAGGAATAATTTCAAATAGAATAACAAATGCAAAAAGACGAAATAATTAAACTATTTCAAGAGAAATTTAAGGGAGCAAATCCCGAAGTCTATACCTCTCCCGGTCGTGTAAATCTTATCGGCGAGCATACCGATTATAACGGAAGCTTTGTATTTCCGGGCGCGATCGACAAAGGAATGATCGCCGCTATCCGCTTAAACGGAACCGACAAAGTCAACGCCTTTGCAATCGACTTGAACGAAAGCGCGGAGTTCGGATTGAACGAGCAGGACCTGCCTGCACAGGGATGGGCGAAATATATTTTCGGCGTATGTCGCGAAATTATCAAACGAGGCGGAAAAGTAAAAGGTTTCGATACCGTGTTTTCCGGAGATGTGCCTTTGGGCGCCGGAATGTCTTCTTCCGCTGCTTTGGAAAGTACCTATGCGTATGCGCTGAACGATATGCTCCGATTGGGAATTGATAAATTCGAATTGGCAAAGATCGGTCAAGCGACCGAACATAATTATGTCGGTGTGAAGTGTGGTATCATGGACCAATTCGCTTCGATTTTCGGAAAAAAAGGACATCTTATCCGTCTCGATTGTAAGACGCTCGATTATGAATATTTTCCGTTCGATCCCAAAGGATACCGATTGGTTCTTTTGGATACGGTGGTGAAGCACGAACTGGCTTCATCGGCTTATAATAAACGCCGCGAATCGTGCGAGCGTGCGGCCGAAGCCATACGGAAAAATCATCCTGAGGTGGAATTCCTGCGCGACGCATCGATAGATATGCTCAATGAAGTGAAAAACGATATTTCGGCAGAAGATTACAAACGCGCTGAATATGTGATTGAAGAAACGCAGCGTGTGCTCGAGGTGTCGGACGCTTTACAGAAAGGCGATTATGAAACCGTCGGCCGTAAGATGTTCGAAACGCATCACGGCATGAGTAAACTGTATGAGGTGAGTTGTGAAGAGTTGGACTTCCTTAACGATATCGCGAAGGAAAATGGCGTAACCGGTTCGCGCGTAATGGGCGGCGGTTTCGGCGGTTGTACCATCAACTTGGTAAAAGACGAATTGCATGATTCGTTTGTTGCCGATGCCAAAAAACGATTTGCCGCCAAATACGGTCATGAACCGAAAGTGTATGATGTCGTAATCAGCGACGGCGCTCGCAAATTATAGTCATTCGGACACAAAACCTGTAAAGGCCGGAAGTAGATGCATAAGCGTTCTCTTCCGGCTTTTTTTATGTAGCGTAGGGGACTGAAAGTGGCGGAAAACTTATTTCGTGTTTTGCTTCTCAGGGATGCTAAAATCTTTATCGGCAAAGAGTGCCGCTATACCTGAAATCTGTTTGAAACGAAGTAATTCGTCTTTGTCCATTCCTATGTTTTTTATAATCCATTCATCACTCATGCCTGCTTTTTTGAGTTCCGCTACAATATGCGTCATCAATTCAATATTATGCGTGCCACGGGCACGGTTGTGCCGGATGGTTGAAGCCATGCGGTTCGACAGGTCCCTATCGATTACCGTTACGGGTAAACATCCGTTTTCCCGCTCATAGATGCGCTTTGATGTTTTCATGACAAGATACCGGTGGAAGCCGTCCACCAGTTCATATCTGTCCTCTTGCGCAAGGTAATAGCATACGCAAGGCATGGTGTAACCATCTTCCCATATCGACAATTCGAGGAGTTTCATTTCAGGCGGGGCAACCACATTCGGATTGTAGGTATTTGCCTGTATTTTCTCTATCGGCACGGCTCGTACAGCATAGGCCGGGCTTATATATTTTTTGTCGTCACTCATAGTATGCCTTGATAAAAATCCATAATTCTTTTACGACGTTCAGTTTCTTTTTTAGTCATTGCAAAGCCCATATATTTACACAAGTGGTCGTTTCTAAGAATGCAGATGCACATTCGTTTGAAGGTAGGGAGATATTTAAATCCGGGAACATGGATATCATCCAGATATTCCATCCTGACCGGATGTTTATCCGTATTATAATTTGTATGATCCGCTACCTCTATATCGATTCCTTTAGCTTGCAATATCGCTATCGTTTCATCCGGAAGGCAACCTCCCCGGTTACGCCAGAAATTGATGCTCGCCGATAGTTTTTGCAGGTAATTCTGCCGCGTTTTTTCCGGCAAAGTGGACAAAAGAAAATACATGTAGCTTTCCCAGGTATGTCCTGCCGGCAGTGCGGCTTTTTTCTTTGCAACAGCATTTGTCTGACCATAAAGAGCTGTAAAATTAACTCCGTTCACGCGACAGATCATTTTGCCCCACATATCCGGGTCGATAGCCCGGTAAAGATGCAGGCTTTCCTGTGCAGCCAGAAGGAAAGGGCTGGCTACACGCTGTTTCTCCAATGGCACGCCTGCCTGATAATATAAATCATACAATCGATTGTAATTCCATCCGAAGCGGCCGTTTGCCGTCCATACATCGGTCGTAAGCCAATCATGTATTACATACGCATTGTAAATATCTTTCGAAATTTGTTTTGTCCATTTCAGGTTGCGATACATATGATATCTTTTATTACCGTATATCGTCCTCCAACGATGAGTGCTTTCCTGTGTGCGTATCCCCACCAAGCAGCAAGTTTTCTTTGCATTTTTCAATAAATGATACCATTGGGCGAAAAGAATATAAAATTCGGAATCCCATATTTCCGGATTATAGAATGGAAAGTCTGCTTTTCGATAGCTGTCCGCCGGCATATCCCTTACCCAAAACTCCTTGTAATCGTCATCCCAAGGACGCCAATAGGTCTGATACATCGATGTGCAAGTAGTTACTTTGAAAGGTACGCATATACGGTATACCTCAATGATGTCGGCATTTGTTTGCAACACGTGGTCAACATATTGAATCGTTTCATTGTATTGTATTTCATAATCCATGTGGAAAACACCTATCTTTCTTTTCAGGTTGTTCTCCCTTATATATTGTATACAAAGATTCAGCATTACGCTGCTGTCTTTACCGCCGGAGAAAGAGACATAGATATTATCAAATTCATTGAATAATATTCTTATCCTTTCTTTGGCCAGTTCATAAACGTTCTTTTTCATCCCTGAATACTTTCATTTTCGCATACCTTTTCCAATAAAAAGCAACCGCAAAACCATTCCGTTCAAAAACGGGTATGTGCCGTATTTGTGTGACTGATTCAATTTCAAGATCAACTGAAAGCGCCTTGATAATTTCTTTCAGCAACGCAGAGAAAACAGAACGGTCATCGCCCGCCACGTAATAATTATTTATCTTCGCTTTCCCTTCTTCCAATTTCACAGGCATGAAACCGAGGGTCTCTCCTTTATCTTCAGCAATGAACCATACATAATCGGAAGATGTCTTATAAGGGTAATTCAGATTGTAACTTATCGCTTCCTCGCTCATTACAAGATGGGCGACTAAACAATAAAGGCGTCTGTCTTCTCCTTTTAATTTAATGATATCCATAATAATAAACAGTTCAAGATGCAAATTTAGTAAAAAAACAATACATTAAACTTTTTCACCGCTACTTGTTTGACGAAATTTGAAAACGATAATTTCATTGTAAAAATGTTGGTTAAAACAATGACAGGCTTGCATACGCCGGACTTATTACCGATATTGGTTTAGTCCGGTTCTCAGATATTCTTTGGCAACTCTTGTCTTTTTCTTTTAAATAGACTGTTTGTATCGCTTTTTTTTGTATTTTTGGCCTTTCGAATTGTTAGCTCAGTTGGTTTAGAGCGCTGCCTTGACAGGGCAGAGGTCGCTGGTTCGAATCCAGCACAGTTCACACCGAATCAACTGTTATCAGCCGGCCCGAACAAATGCTGACAGATCAGGAGACACCGGAAATAAACGTTCATCAATTTCGAGCAGTTAGAAGGAAGAAAGAATTATCCAAATAAGTTGAGTCCCAAAAGGGGGGATACCTGAAAGCTCTGTATTGTTGTTCCCATTGGCGCCGATTTCTCTATTTTCCGATGATACTTTTATATACTTCGAGTTGTATTTTCAGCGTTTCGAGTTCTTTTTTTACATCTTCGAGTTTCTTCTTCAACTCTTTTTCTTTTTTCGTTTCGTAATCGACCGGGAGCCGCTCGCCTAATTCGGCGATGAGGTTTCGTTCTAACGTCAAACTGAGGTTCCACCAAACTCTCATTTGTAAGGAATCACTCTTAACGTATTGGTAAAATGAGGTCGGATGCACATGCATTTGCCGGGATAATTCGGAGATGGGAATTTTTGCCTCCCGCACGGCGCTCATCAATAAATTGCCGTTATGCGGAAAAGAACCGGATTTATTTGTTGCCATTGTCTTGTTATTTAATCATCCTGTTTAACCGATAAAAACAGGTTTGTGCCTGTTTCCGACAAAGATAAAGATATTTTTTTGAATATTGCTTGTCGAAAAGTTCCTTCTTTTGTTATTATATAACGGTTTGTTTTTAAAATATAACGCTTCGGCTATAATAAATAATACCCTGTTTATAATAAATAATACCCCGTATATATAAAATGATACCCCGTTTATAATAAATGATATCCTGTTTATACAAAATAATAACGTTTAGATAAAATATAATATCCTATAGTCTCAATATGATATTCTGTAAAATTAATATTATACCCTGAAGGAAAAATAGTACACCCTGAGAATAAAATATAATACTATGTCTTTTATCCGGCCCGATATAGTCCCGTAAGAGCTTGTCCTGTTATATAACTTATGGTCTTGCCTTGCCGGAGGCTGGCCGGTACATCAATAAGGCGTTGATTGGCGCTTCCCCGGAACAGCAACGATTCATCACGCAGGGCCAGAACAAATCGACCGTCGACCAGTACATCGATATAGGGAAGCAACGCCGATAATTTAGCAGAAGCCAATATCTCTTCAAAGCGGTAACCGGTGTAACACCAGATGTTCTTCTTCGTTTCCTGCTTAAGGCGTTTGGCCAATTCCGTGAATCCTTCCGCTTGAAACAGCGGGTCGCCGCCCGAGAAAGTCACGTTGGTTTCATCTTCACATAACAGGTACATGAGTTCGTCAACATCCATTTTCCTCCCCCGGCGGATATCCCATGATTGCGGATTGTGGCAGCCGGGGCAGCGGAAGGAACAACCGGCCGAATAGACTGAGGTGCGGAACCCCGGGCCGTCGACGGTTGTCCAACGTACAATATCCAATACCGAAATTTTATTCATGAGTCGTGCGGGCGTTCAGTTCACAAAGTTTTGCATGATTCCACCGTTCGGTCGATCCTACCAGATAGCCCGTAATCCGCTGAAGCCGGTCGATATTTTTACTGCCGCATTTAGGACACTTATCCATCGTTTTAGCTGCATTTTCATATCCGCAATCGATGCAGCGGTTACGGTTGTGGTTCACTGAACCGTATCCCATATTAAACTTATCCATTAGGTCGACCACCTGCATCACCGCTTCCGGATTGTGCGTGGCATCTCCATCGAGCTCGACGTAGAAAATATGTCCTCCACGGGTGAGCGTATGGTAAGGCGCTTCGACTTCGGCTTTGTGCCATGCCGTACATTTATAATATACGGGGACGTGATTGGAATTGGTGTAAAATTCGCGGTCGGTTATTCCCTTGATTTCGCCGAATGTCCTGCGGTCTTTCTTGGTGAATCCTCCCGAAAGTCCTTCGGCGGGCGTAGCGAGCACGCTGTAATTATGTTGATAGCGCTCGGAAAATTCATTCGCTCTATCGCGCAGGTGGCTTACAATTTTCAGGCCCAGTTCTTGCGACTCTTCGCTTTCGCCGTGATGCTTGCCGGTGAGGGCTACAAGGCACTCGGCCAAGCCGATAAACCCGATGCCCAGCGTCCCCTGGTTAATGACCGTTTCGATGGTGTCGGTTGGCTTCAGCTTTTCGCTTCCGATCCATAATTTCGACATCAGCAATGGAAATTGCTTGGCTAAGGCCGTTTTTTGGAAGTCGTAACGTTCTTTTAATTGCTTGGCGGTGATCTCAAGCACCTGGTCGAGCCGGTTGAAAAACGTGTTTATGCGCTCTTGTTGATTTTCTATAGACATGCACTCGATGGCGATCCGTACGATGTTGAGGGTCGAGAAAGAGATATTCCCACGCCCGATGGATGTTTTCTCCCCATACCGGTTTTCAAAAACACGGGTACGGCATCCCATGGTCGCCACTTCATATTGATACCGTTTCGGATCATCGATGTTCCATTTCTCGTGCTGATTAAAATCCGCGTCGAGGTTCAGAAAATTCGGGAAAAAGCGCTTGGCTGTTACCTCGCAAGCCAATTTATACAAATCGTAATTGCGGTCGGTCGGCAAATAGCTTACGCCCCGTTTCTTTTTCCATATCTGAATAGGAAAAATGGCGGTGGTGCCGTTGCCGACCCCTTCGTAGGTGCTTTTCAGGATCTCGCGGATAATGCAGCGCCCTTCGGCCGATGTGTCGGTACCGTAATTGATGGAGCTGAATACCACTTGGTTTCCTCCTCTCGAATGGATGGTATTCATATTATGAATGAACGCCTCCATCGACTGATGAACCCGTTCGACCGTTTTATTAATGGCGTGTTGTATCATTCGTTCTTTGCCCTTAAGTCCGTCCAGGCTTTTTCGAAGATAATCCTCGATGGGGGTGTTGTATAAAGCCGAATAATCATCCGCATTCAACTCTTGGATGACCTTCAACTCTTCGATAAAACTTTTCCGGACAAAAGGCGCCAAATAAAAATCGAATGCCGGTATGGCTTGGCCGCCGTGCATTTCGTTCTGAGCGGTTTCCATCGAAATACATCCTAATATGCTGGCCGTTTCGATGCGTTTTGCCGGTCTCGACTCGCCATGCCCGGCAAAAAATCCGTCATGAAGGATTTTATCCAACGGGTGTTGAACACATGTGAGACTCTTTGTGGGATAGTAATCTTTGTCGTGAACATGCAAATAGCCATCGCGAACGGCATTTTTGACTTCTTCCGAAAGCAGAAAATCATCCACGAACGGTTTCGTGCTTTCGCTGGCGAATTTCATCATCATGCCTGCCGGCGTGTCGGCATTCATGTTGGCGTTTTCGCGGGTGATGTCGTTCGACTTTGTTTCGATGATTTCCAGGAAAATATCGCGTGTTTTGGCTTTGCGCGCCACGCTTCGTTGATTGCGGTAAGCGATATATTTCTTAGCCACGTCTTTACGTGGGCTTTTCATTAATTCAAACTCTACATTGTCTTGAATTTCTTCCACGCTCATCTGTGTTTTGGGCGTACAAGCAATGCGGGTCGTTATTCTTTTAATAAGGGTTTCGTCTTCACCTTCTTGGGTGTGTAACATGGCTTTCCGAATGGCTGCGCTGATTTTCTCTTCGTTAAAGCCTACCACGCGTCCGTCTCGTTTAATTACTGTTTGAATCATCTTTGTATCTTTTTATTCCCATTAAAATGACATTTCCGGCAGCCGGCCGAATACTTTACAAAGGTAATTTCTTATTTTAAATAAACAATACGATTTTCCAAATAAATAATTAGGGAAATGATTTTATTTTTTAGTTTGTTGATAATCAGTGGTAGTTTTGTGTATTTAAGAAAACTTTTAAAATGAAAAACCTGTTTGATTTGTTTTTTTTAGTAATCCTTTGAGAATAGTATTGATATGTATTTCTCCATATCCCGTTGTCTCCTTTTTGTGCAAAGCTCATTGTCATCCGTCTGCCGGCGGATATTATACACCCAAGATCGTTACAACGGAACCTATCATGGCGAAGCATTTATCGCCGAAGGCACTATCGTTACGAACCTATCGGGCTCTCCTTTTTTCCCGTCCTGTATCTTTTCTAATGATTTCTGCTTTCGAGATAGCGTATTAAGGTTTCGCTCTTTTCTTTTTCGAATTTCAATTGTTCGATATCCAGAAGTAAAGAAGATAATTCAAAAGACAGGGCGATACCTTTTTTAGAAGCACTGTTCATCGTGAAAGAAATCGGTTTTCGACCACCTTCGAAGGTAACGGTCAACGGTTGATCCTGGAACGTGTAGATGAATTTGGCGACTCCGTTTTCATAGTTATTGCTATACCGCACGATCTCATAGGTATTATTCAGTGTACTGAAACGGTAGTTTAACCCATCCGCCGTTACGGGGAGAGTTTCCACATAATTGTTATCCTTCGAAGAGACTTTTATTTTCGTATGCCGTACGGTTTGTCCCGATAGAATACTTTCGATAAACAAGGCGCCCTTTTCGCCCACGCCCGATCGCACCCCGCTTTTTTGTAACGACCCGCGATAGGGATATACTTTCGGATAATATTCTCCGAACTCCTGGTAACGGTCGTCCCGAATATAATCGAATTTCTGCTGCAAATCGCTCAGTTGGGCATAATGCACGGCCAGCATGGAGTCGCAATAAGTAATGTTGCGCTTATTTTCGGCCATCCTCACCTCTCGCATAAGAGCGATACCGCTTTTTCTTTGGTCGTACGCTTTAGGAAATAGCAACTGTATACTATCGATTTTTAATTTGGCTAAGGCGTAGTTTCCTTGTTGCAGGGCGGTTTGCGCTTCGGCGAGATACGTGTCGGCATTTTTGTTTTTATCGGAACAAGAATAGAGAATTCCTATCAGGCTAAAAACAAATGCAACGGATAGCTGGGTGAAGACTCTCATTTATTGTTTTCTGAAAAATAGATGATTTACATTGCTTTTTACACAATAGTGACGCAAATTTATAAAATATATTTCACTCCAAAAGAGGATTTCCGGGGCATTTATTGTAATTTTGCAAACGCTAACAGAAATTCAACTATTATGGATGTCTCTTCAGAGGAGATAAAGGCTTATTTATCAAACGATATTTTCCGGCTCATATCGCTAGCGGCGGATGAAATGCAGTTGGAATGCTATGTCATTGGAGGGTACGTACGCGATTTTTTCTTATGTCGTCCGTCCGATGATATCGATATTGTGACGGTCGGGAAAGGCATCGAACTGGCTGAATCGGTTGCCCGGAAGTTGGGGAAACGTACCCGGATAAATGTCTATAAGAATTTCGGCACCGCGCAAATCAAGCATAAAGAGTATGAAATAGAATTCGTCGGAGCACGGAAAGAATCTTATAGCCGGGATTCGCGCAAGCCCGTCGTTGAAGACGGAACATTGGAGGATGACCAAAAAAGGCGCGATTTTACGATTAATGCCTTGGCTTTCTGTTTGAACGCCGATCGCTTTGGCGAATTGGTGGATCCGTTTAACGGGTTGCAGGATTTGAGCGATTTGCTTATCCGTACTCCGCTCGATCCGGATATTACTTTTAGCGACGACCCGCTGCGGATGATGCGCGCCGTGCGTTTTGCTTCGCAACTGGGTTTTGATATCTATGCCGAAACGTTCGATGCCATCGAGCGTAATGCCGGACGGATCGAAATTATTTCGAAGGAACGTATTGCCGATGAGTTGAATAAAATTGTGCTTTCGCCGAAGCCGTCCGTCGGATTTATCCTATTGGAAAAAACCGGCTTGCTCGATCGTATTTTCCCTGAATTGATGGCTTTGAAAGGCGCCGAAACCCGAGACGGAATAGGGCATAAGGATAATTTTTACCATACATTGATGGTGTTGGACAATATTGCCCGTCAAACCGATGATTTATGGTTGCGTTGGGCTGCCTTGCTCCATGATATTGCCAAACCCCAGACAAAACGTTGGGATCCGAAGTTGGGCTGGACTTTCCATAATCATAATTATGTCGGCGAAAAGATGGTTCCCAAGATTTTTCGCCGGATGAAACTTCCGCAAAATGAAAAGATGAAATTTGTGCAAAAGATGGTTTCTCTGCACATGCGCCCCATGCAGTTGGTGGAAGAGGAGGTGACCGATTCGGCCGTCCGCCGTTTGCTTTTTGACGCCGGAGATGATATTGATGACCTGATGACGCTGTGCGAAGCGGATATTACATCGAAAAACCCCGTGAAAGTACGCCGCTTTCTGGATAACTTTAAAATTGTCCGCCGTAAATTGAAAGAAATCGAAGAGAAAGATCGCGTGCGTAATTTCCAGCCGCCTATCGACGGGAATGAAATTATGACTGTTTTCGGGTTAGGCCCGGGACGAGAAGTCGGAATTTTGAAATCGACCATCAAGGAAGCGATTCTCGATGGAATCATTCCCAACGAGTATGATGCGGCTTATAGCTTTATGCTGGAGAAAGCGTCTGAGATGGGGCTATATCCCACGAAAAAAAACGATTAATTTACTTTCTTATCTCTTTCCGATTTTATAGGAATTTTATCCTTTTATCATTATCTTTGTGGCAAACAAAAAAACAGAAAGATGAAAAAACAAACAATCATTACTTTAAGTTTAGTCGCGTTACTGTCTTGTAACACTGCGCAAAAGTCGAAACAAACGATTGAATCATCACCCGCCGATACCGTGGCGCTGGTCGGTGCCGACAAAGATGAGCATGGATGTAAAGGTTCAGCCGGATTCACTTGGAGCCAGTTGAAGCAAGACTGTGTCCGCCTTTTCGAAGCCGGGGAACGTTTCAATCCTATCAATGTGAAAGAAGGCGAAGCGGTACAGAGTGCATTTGTTCTTTGGAATGACAATCGTTCCAAAGCCGAACTGTTTTTACCCGAAAATGAAAATAGCTTGATTCTTGATAAAACATCCGATACGACTTACGAATACGAAAATTATAAATTGGATGCCGTCAAAAAGATCGTTTCAAAGGATAATGTCCATTTGTATCGGGCCGAAAAATAGCTGAAATGCAAGGATTTATCATAATTGTCCCAGTCGTTTAAAATGACCGGGTTATTGGCTCTTTGTACCTGTTGTGAAACACGTTCGGGGGAAGGCCGGATTTTGAGTGAATAGAAAAATCATCGTTAAAAAGAAAAAGGGGAGGCCTTTTTTTTGAAATTATTTTTCTACTTTTGAGCATTAAATTCTTGTATTATGATAAAAGTGCTGATTCTAATTGATTATTCCAGTGAGTTTAGTCGACAATTGTTGAAGGGATTAATCCGTTATTCAAAGGATAACGGACCTTGGATTTTTTATCGATTACCGTCGTATTATAAAGCCTTGTATGGTAAAGAGGGAATTGTGCAGTGGGCGAAAGAATGGAAAGCGGATGCCATCATCGCCAAATGGGATCATGATGGAACAAACCTGTTGGCCGAATTGAATATACCGGTCATCCTACAAAATTATAAATACCGGAGCGAGTACTTCTCGAATTTGACGGGGGATTATATCGGTACCGGTGAAATGGCCGCTCAATTTTTTATCAAAAGAAGATACCGTAATTTTGCTTTTTACGGAAACAAAGGCGTTATATGGTCTCGTGAACGCGCTGAAGGATTCCGACGCGAAGTAGAAAAAACAGGAGGAAATTATTTTTATTTCGAAAGTGAAAACTTAAGCGAGGAGGAATGGAGCACCAGTCATATCCAACTCGATGAATGGTTGTTTTCGTTACCTAAACCGGTCGCGTTATTTGCTTGTGACGATAGTTTTGCGCTGCAAGTCGCACAAATCTGTAACTTGAATAATATTAAAATACCCGAAGATATTGCCTTATTGGGAGTGGATAATGATGAATTGTTATGTAATTTATCCGATTGCCCCATCTCTTCTATTGTATTAGAGGTTGAAAAAGGAGGATATGAAGCCGGAAGGCTAATTGACCGGCTGATTAAAAAAGAACGGGAGGAACCTTTCGATATCGTGATTAATCCGGTGCGTTTTGAATTACGGAAATCGACAGAAAGATACGACATTGCAAACGAGTATGTGTTGAAGGTGGTCAAATACATTGAAAAACATTATAAGGAGGATATCGCCATTGATTATTTAACCGAATTGATTCCTTTATCGCGCCGGAGCCTCGAAGTCAAATTCAAAGAGGAAATGGGGACTTCTATTTATCAGTTTGTTTTGAATTGCCGTATAGAGAACTTTGCCAATTTATTAGCCACCACCAATCTGTCGCTATATGAAATGGCCCTCGAGTCGGGCTTTGCTGACTGTAAGAATGTTTCACGACTTTTTAAGAAGGCTAAAGGATGTACGCCTGCTGATTACCGGTTGAGAATACAATCTTATACTCATTGATTTCGTTTTTTGAAAACAGATTTACGTTTTTCAGGCTTTATGCCCGAAGCGAATCTCTTACCTTTGCTTGAAAAGATAGAAAAAATATATTTTCAATTTAATAAACATGAATCAATTGACAAGCTCCATTCCAAACAAGCGAACATTCTACACGTCGATGGCGATACTTGCCGTCATGTATTTTGTGTTTGGCCTCGTATCATGGGTAAATTCAATTTTAATCCCCTATTTTAAGATTGCTCTGGAGCTGACGACTCACTTCCAATCATATTTCGTTACATTCGCCTTTTATATCGCGTATTTTGTCATGGCGATTCCTGCGGGATTACTGCTCAATAAAGTTGGGTATAAGAAAGGAATTATGTACGGGTTCATGTTTATGTCATTGGGAGCATTGATATTCGTTCCGGCAGCCCTTACACGGCAATACTCGATATTCCTCGTCGGACTCTACTGCATCGGAACCGGTTTGGCGATATTGCAAACGGCCGCCAATCCGTATGTAACCATTATCGGCCCGATCGACCGGGCGGCACAGCGGATGAGCATTATGGGTGTCTTTAATAAGTTTGCCGGTATCGTCTCTCCGTTGATTTTTGCAGCGGTAGTCTTCCGGTCTTCCGATGATGCGACCTTCGCCTTGTTGGAAGCAGGCACCTTAACCGAGATCGAAAAAAATATCATACTCAATGATCTCATCCGCCGCGTCATCCTGCCTTATTCGGTTCTCGCCGTCTTTTTGTTGTTGGTGGGAATAGCAATCCGGTATTCCGTTCTTCCCGAAATTGAGGCGAGCGAAGAAGAACCTTCGGAAACGAATCCGTTACCTCCCGCACGAAAATCGTTATTCGATTATCCCTATCTTATTTTCGGGGCTATCGCCATCTTTTTTCATGTGGGGACGCAGGTTGTCGCCGTCGATACGATTATCAACTATGCCGGTTCGATGGGGATCAACATGCTCGAAGCGAAGTTTTTCCCGTCTTACACCCTCACCTGTACCATTATCGGATACGTGCTGGGGATCATTCTCATCCCCCGCTTTGTGTCGCAAAAAACAGCCTTGAAGTTTTGCACGGTATTGGGATTATTACTCTCGATGGGAGTGATATTCGCCGATAAAAATATGTTCCTTTTCGGGCATTCGGCCAATATATCGATTTGGTTCCTCGCTTCGTTAGGATTTCCCAATGCGTTGATTTATGCGGGTATCTGGCCGTTATCGATTCATCATTTGGGAAAATTGACCAAAACCGGTTCTTCGTTATTGATCATGGGTTTAAGCGGAAATGCCGTCCTTCCTTTGATTTACGGGGCTATTGCCGATCATCAGGGCTTACGGATCGGATATTGGGTACTCATACCGGCTTTTATTTATTTGGTATGGTTTGCTTTTCACGGACATACTATTAATCGCTGGAAAAAGTGACTGAAAGGGGCAGGGAGACGGAGGACCGGAGAAATAAAGAAAGTAACAGAGAGACTAAGTAAAAAAATATACAATGAAACGATTGATTATAACAAACGGGAAAGTCATTCTTCCCGATCAGATAATAGAAAATGTCGCCGTCGTTTGTGAAGACGGAAAAATCAGCGGCCTCGTTCCTTCATCTGCGATATCTCTTCTTGACACAGATGAATGGATCGATGCCCAAGGGCAATATGTATCGCCCGGATTTATCGATATCCACATTCACGGGGGTGGCGGGTATGACTTTATGGACGGCACGGTCGAGGCCTATCTGGGAGCGGCCGAGACACATGCCCGTTACGGTACGACTTCATTATTACCGACAACATTGACGAGCACGACGGATGAATTGCTTCATACGTTTTCCATCTATAAGGAAGCCGTGAAACAAAATGTGCGAGGGGCGAAATTTTTGGGATTGCATTTGGAGGGCCCTTATTTCTCATATAATCAACGAGGGGCACAAGATCCTAAATATCTTCGTAATCCTCAGCCGGAAGAGTATAACCGTATTCTCGATGCTTCGGACGATATTGTTCGCTGGAGCCTTGCACCGGAACTGGATGGCGCCCTTGAATTCGGAAGAGTCCTGACGGAAAGAAATATTTTACCATCGGTCGCTCACACCGATGCGATATACGAAGAGGTGGAGAAAGCGTATTATGCCGGATTTACCCATGCCACTCATCTTTATTCCGCCATGTCGAGCGTAACGCGAAGAAATGCATTCCGGTATGCCGGGGCGGTAGAGGCGGCTTATCTATTGGATGATATGACGGTGGAGATTATTGCCGATGGCGTGCATCTCCCCAAGCCTTTGCTTCAATTTGTGTATAAGTTTAAAGGGCCGGATAAAACGGCTTTGTGTACCGACTCGATGCGTGGGGCGGGAATGCCTGACGGAAAATCGATTTTAGGTAGTTTGAAAAACGGACAAGAGGTTATCATTGAAGATGGCGTGGCCAAACTTCCCGACCGTAGCGCTTTTGCGGGAAGCGTGGCTACCGCCGACAGATTGGTGCGTACAATGGTCAATATAGCCGAGGTGCCGCTGGTGGATGCCGTGAAAATGATGACGCTGACGCCTGCCCGTATTATAAAAACAGATCAAACAAAAGGCTCTATCGCTCCCGGAAAGGATGCCGACCTGGTCATCTTCGATGAAACAATTCATGTATTAACTACTATATTAGAAGGAAATGTCATCTACAGAAACTGAAAAAACGACAACAGTTTTCCAAAAAGAAAAACTACAAGTGAAGGTCTTCCCCACACGGCAAGAGATGGGGAAAATGGCTGCTCAAGATACAGCCGATAGAATAAAGGCGCTTTTGCAACAAAAAAGCGAAGTAAATATGATTTTTGCGGCAGCACCCTCTCAAGACGAATTCATCCGTTATCTGATATCGGATAAAGACATTGACTGGACACGGATCAATGCTTTCCATATGGATGAATATATCGGCTTGAAAAAAGATGCTCCGCAAGGGTTTGGAAATTTTTTAAAGGAACGGCTTTTCGGTAAGGTCCCGTTTAAAAGTGTTCATTATATGAATGGCCAGGCTTCCGATATATCTCTGGAATGCGAGCGGTATGGCGTTTTATTGAGAGATAATCCGGTGGATATCGTTTGTTTGGGAATAGGGGAAAACGGGCATATCGCGTTTAACGATCCGCATGTGGCCGACTTCAACGATCCGCAAAGGGTAAAGGCTGTGGAGTTGGATTTAGCTTGTCGTCGCCAGCAAGTCAACGACAAATGTTTTACCGACATCGATCGTGTGCCGCTGCGTGCTATCACCGTTACGATACCGGCTCTTTTAAAAGCGGATAGTATGTTTTGTATCGTTCCGTCAAAAAATAAGGCTCAGGCAGTTTTCCGTACGTTACACGATCGTATCGATGAAGCTTGCCCGGCAACTATTTTGCGTACCAAAGACAATGTGATTCTTTATTTGGATCAAGACAGTGCATCTCTGTTATAATAAAAATAATATAACTATGAACAGTAAATCATTTTTACTTTTGACAATCTTTCTTGCGGTGGCTTCAACCGCTTTTGCTCAAAAGAAATTTAAAATCGGGATCATCGGATTAGATACTTCTCATTCGGTCGCCTTCACGAAGTTTATAAACGGCGAAGGAAATAATGATGAGTTTAAGGATTTTGCTGTTGTTGCGGCCTATCCTTACGGATCGCGTACCATAAAGTCTAGTTATGAACGTATTCCTCAATATATCGAAGATGTGAAAAAAGAAGGGGTGGAAATCACTTCTTCCATCGCCGAATTACTGGAAAAGGTTGAATATGTCTTGTTGGAGACAAATGACGGACGTGTGCATTTAGAGCAAGCCAACGAGGTGTTTAAAAGCGGTAAAAGAGTGTTCATCGATAAGCCGATAGGAGCCACGCTTGCTCAATCGATTGCTATCTTCGAATTGGCTAAAAAATACCATATCCCGGTTTTTTCATCATCTGCTTTGCGCTTTGTTCCTCAAACCTTGAAAATAAGGAACGGAGAGTTTGGAAACGTTACCGGTGCCGACTGTTATTCTCCGCACAAACACGAACCTACCCATCCTGATTTCGGGTTCTATGGGTTACATGGTGTGGAAACGCTGTTTACGGTCATGGGTGCCGGATGTGTAGAGGTCAACCGGATGTCGTCGCCCGACAATACGGATGTTGTAGTCGGAAAATGGAAAGATGGTAGAATCGGCACTTTTCGCGGCATCCAAAAAGGTCGCCAGCTTTACGGCGGAACGGCTTTTACCGATAAAGAAGCGGTGCCTGTCGGTACGTACGATGGTTATCAGAATCTTCTGGTTGAAATATTGAAATTCTTTAAAACCGGAATTGTTCCCGTGGATGAAAAGGAAACCCTCGAAATCTTTACGTTTATGGAAGCTTCCAATGAAAGCCAGCGAAAAGGCGGTAAGATCATTTCGATGGAGGAAACCTATCGCAAAGCTGAGAAAGAAGCCAGAAAACTGATCGGAAAACTGTAAGGTAATTACAAATTACAAATTACTAATTACTAATTACAAAATACAAATTACTAATTGAGGATAAAGGATTGAACGATTGTATCGGTTTTCATGAAGTTGCACAAAATACACTGCTAAAGGCTCTGTGGAGGAACTCTCCGAAATCTCTTTATATTCTCTGTGCAACCTAAATCGTTAAAATACTGAATCATTAAAATTTTGATCGTAATGAAATGTATATCGAATGTAGTGATAGCAAGTATCTTTTTGCTCTTTGCCGGATGTGGCTCAGGTGCTAAAAAAGAAAGTGCGGTGAACGGTGCTTTAGGAAAAGACGGCGAAATCAAGTTGATGGTGCTTGCTCCGGGGCATTTTCATGCGAGCCTTTTACAAAAAAATGATTTATCGCTCCTCAACGATTCCACCATTGCTCTGATCAGCGATTCGGTTTATGTATATGCTCCGTCAGGTGCTGAATTGGAGCAGTATCTGGCGAATATCGATCAATACAATCATCGTTCCGAAAATCCTACGCAATGGAAGGAACGTGTCTATACGGGAACGGACTTTCTCGAGAAAATGCTTGCCGATAAAAAAGGAAACGTGGTCGTTCTGGCGGGAAATAATCGCGATAAAACGCGTTATATTTTCGAATCGGTAAAGGCCGGTATTCACGTATTATCGGATAAACCGATGGCCGTCAACAAAGAAAACTTTCATCTCTTGGAGCAGGCTTATGATAGCGCCCGGGCTCATCATGTATTAATCTATGATATGATGACCGAACGCTACGATGCCTTGAATATCATTGAACGGAAGCTGCTTCATCATCAAGAATTATTCGGAGAACTGGAAACGGGCACTTCGGATAATCCGGCCATTTATATGGAAAGCGTCCATCATTTTTATAAGGAAGTTTCCGGAAATCCGTTGATTCGTCCCGCGTGGTATTACGATGTGGAACAGCAGGGGGAGGGGATTGCCGATGTTACGACGCATTTGATCGACTTGGTGAACTGGAAGTGTTTTCCCGAACAAGTTATCAATTACCTAAAAGATATTGATGTGGTGGATGCCACGCATTGGCCGACCGAACTTTCTCTGGCCGATTTCGCGCGTTCTACCGGAATGGATGCGTTTCCCGATTATCTGGGCAAGTATATAAAGGATTCCAAATTACAAGTCTATGCAAACGGGACCATTCACTACCGCGTAAAAGACGTGAACGTAGCGTTGAAAGTCGTGTGGAATTATCAGGCTCCGCAAGGCGGGGGAGATACCTTCACCGCCTATATCAAAGGTTCGCGCGCGACGCTTAAAACGGTACAAGATAAATCGCATCAGTTTATCAAACAATTGTATATCGAAAAGGGTAACAAGACGGATGCCGTAGCTTTTGAAACAGCCCTGAATCAAGCGATGACGGAGATACAAAATGACTATCCACAGGTGTCTGCAAAGGCGGTGTCCGGAAAAGAAGGAGTTTATTTAATTGATATTCCCGTTGAAATCAGAGAACCTCATGAAGCGCATTTCGGCTATGTCGGCAAACAGTTTTTTAATTATTTAATTGGACAAGACTTGCCTGAATGGGAAAATTCCAATACCTTAGCGAAATATTTTATCACGACGACTGCCGTGGAAAAGGCTAAAGAAAATAAATGATCTCGTCTTATTCACATTATTACGAATCATCGGAAACGTTTCACGGTTCTTTACAAGGAATTATGGGGACGCGGTTTGATGTTGTGATGACCGGGTGTGATGAGTTGAAGGGACAATCGGTATGGGACATCATTGTTTTGGAACTCAAACGACTCGATGGTATGCTTAACCGGTTCGATCCGAAGAGCGAATTAAGTCGCCTCAATCAACAAGCTGTCGGAAATCCGGTGTCGGTGAGCCCGGAAATGTGGACTGTTCTAACCGGCTGTAAACGTTATCACGCTTTAACCCTCGGATTGTTCGATATCACCTTAAAGGACTTTTCGCTTGTTTCCTTTGATGAAATATCCCATTCCATATTGCTCCCTTCAGAAAAGTTTGCTTTCGATCTGGGTGGATATGCCAAGGGGTATGCAATGGAGAAAATGAAAACGATTCTTCGGGAGAATGCAATTGAAAATGCCTTTATAGACTTTGGAAACAGTTCTATTGTCGGGCTGGGACATCATCCTTATGGGGACTGCTGGAAAGTGAGCATCGAAAATCCTTTTCGAAAAGAGGAAATATTGGGAGAAGTAAGTCTTATAAACCAAGATATTTCCACTTCCGGGAATACGCCTTTATACAGTAATCATATTATCCATCCGTTTACCGGAGAATATAGCGATGCGAAAAAGCTCGTTAGTGTCGTTGCGAATAATTCGATACAAGCCGAAGTGTTGACGACTACATTGATGATTGCGACGAACGAGCAAAAAGAAGCGATCACTCCGGCGTTTGATATTGAGAAAATAACTAGTTACGATATACAATGAAGAAAGAGAAAGAAGTAGATGTAAGCCTCCGGCAGTTTATTAAAAACATCGGTTATATGACCGGTGGGGCCGCATTATTGGCCGGCACCACGCCGTGGCTCCAATCTTTCACCCCCGATAAGTTGGAAGAAATCAAAAAAGAAAGGGCGCGTGTTGCGGTCATCGGCACGGGTTCAAGGGGGCAGTATCATATTCATAACTTACTGCAGATACCGCATGCTGAAATCGTGGCTTTTTGCGACGATTATCAGCCCAGTTTGGATGCGGCATTGGCCTTATGTCCCAAAGCAAAAACCTATACGGATTATCGCAAGCTGCTGGAGAATCCCGAAATTGATGGAGTGATTATTGCTACACCGCTGAATTGGCATGCCCCCATGGTGTTGGATGGGTTGGCGGCCGGCAAACATGTCTTTTGCGAAAAGTCGATGGCGTTGACCATGGAACAATGCAAAGCTATTTACGATGCCTATCAGCATACCGGTAAAGTGCTTTACTTCTGTATGCAGCGGATGTTTGATGAAAAGTATATTAAAGGAATGCAGATGATTCATTCCGGCCTCATCGGAGATGTTGTCGGGTTGAGATGTCACTGGTTTCGCAATCATGACTGGCGGCGTCCGGTGCCTTCGCCTTCTTTGGAGCGGAAAATTAATTGGCGGTTATATTGGGAATCTTCCGCAGGTCTTATGACCGAGTTGGCTTCCCACCAGTTGGAAGTATGTAATTGGGCTACACGGAAGATTCCGGAATCGGTCATTGGCACCGGCGATATTGTTCATTGGAAAGATGGACGGGAAGTATATGACAGTGTAAATGTGATATATCATTATAGCGATGGTGTAAAAATAAATTATGAGTCCCTCATATCGAATAAATTTAATGGTATGGAAGATCAGATATTAGGGCATAAAGGGACCATGAATTTAGCCACCGGAAAATATTATCTCGAAGATGAAACCTCGTCTAAATCGGGTATTGAACAATTGCTGAAACAGATTGGCGATAAAGTCTTTACCGCTGTCCCTGCCGCCGGACCTAGTTGGCGTCCGGAAACGAAACAAGCGTATACACCTCATTATATAGTAGAGGATCGGTTTCATGTAAATGACGGGTTATCGATGATCGGTGCCGATAAAGACGGATCGGATCAAATTCTATCCGCTTTTTGTCAGGCATGCATCACGGGCGAGAAAGGAAAGAATATTGTAGAAGAGGCCTATAGCGCCACCATGCTTTGCTTACTCGGAAATCAGGCCATGGCAGAGAAATGTAAAGTCGATTTCCCGGAAGAATACAAAATACCATCTATGAAGTTTCAATAAAAGAATAGGCGATGAAAGATATAGTTATTACATCAAAAAGAATCAAAAAAGAAGGGCGGATCGTTTTGATTTGTTTTATTGCCGCATTTGTGATAAATGTGCTGTCAATCATACTCTACAAAACACCCTGGATGGAAATCGTTACGCAATTGGGATATGTCGTAGTCGTGACGATCGGATTGTATGTCCTCTTCTTTTTTTTACGGTTCGTCTGGTGGGTCGTCTTGAAAATATTCAAAAGGAAAAAGACGAAAACGGGCATTTAAGGGTATTCAAGTTCTAATTTATTTAAGCGCATAAAAGTCAATATATGAAAAAGTATACATCAATTTTATCGGTAATTCTCTTCTTCTTTATTCATGCAAACAGTTGGGCGCAACCCGCCGAGTCGTTTGTAAAAGTCAATGTTGCTCCGGAAAAAACAGACTGGGTATACAAACCGAACGAAAAAGTCAAGTTTGCGGTTTCCATCACAAAAAATGATATTGAACTTCCGAATGTAGCTGTTCGGTATGAAGTCGGGCCTGAGATGATGCCGCCCGTTAAAACGGAAAACGTCGTATTAAAAAACGGAACGACGGTCATTGACGGAGGAACCCTGAAAGAAGCCGGCTTCTTGCGTTGTCGTGTAGTAGCTTCTTACGAAGGGAAAGAATATAGCGGATTGGCAACCGCCGCTTTTAGCCCTGATGCCATTCAATCGACCACGAATGAGCCGGAAGACTTTTGGGCGTTCTGGCAAAAAGCGAAGGCCGAGGCGTCGAAAATACCGCTGGATGCCCGTGTCCGGTTGTTGCCCGAGCGTTGTACCGAGAAGGTAAATGTGTATGAAGTGAATATCCAAAATTATAAGCCGGGGACTCGCTTGTTCGGGATTGTTTGTGTGCCGAAAGCTCCGGGAAAATATCCGGCGCTTCTACATGTGCCGGGGGCGGGAGTCCGTGGTTATTATGGAGATGTAAATACGGCTGAAAAAGGAGTTATCACCTTGCAAATAGGTATTCATGGGGTTCCGGTCACTCTTGATGCATCCGTTTATAACAATTTGAGTGCCGGAGCACTGGATGGCTATCCGAATTATAATCTCGATGATAAAGACCGCTATTATTATAAGCGAGTATATTTAGGATGTGTGCGTGCCGTGGATTTTATTTTCAACCTGCCGGAGTTTGACGGGAATAATATTGTTGTGATGGGAGGTAGTCAAGGAGGAGCATTATCGATAGTGACCGCCGCTCTGGATAATCGTATAAAAGGATTGGTCGCTTTTTATCCCGCCCTCTGCGATTTAACGGGTTATTTACACGGTCGAGCAGGCGGATGGCCCCATTTGTTCAGCGCCTCGAATTTATCTTTCAATAATACATCTCAGAAGATTGAAACGAGTAAATACTATGATATTGTAAATTTCGCCCGTCATTTGAATGTGCCCGGGTTTTACTCATGGGGGTATAATGATGTGACTTGTCCCCCGACTTCGATGTATGCCGCGTACAATGTAATAACGGCTCCTAAAACTCTTTTCCTTGCCGAAGAAACCGGACACTGGACGTATCCCGAACAATGGGAAAAGGCCTATGACTTTGCGCTGAAATTACTTAAAAAATAATTTTACTTGGTTAGCCCATAAGGATTAGTAGAAGACGTTTCGGAGGTTTTTTATCCGTTAAACAGTTTTGGGAGGTTTAACGGGGAAGGATAATATCAAAGATTAACGCTTTTTGAAGATTCTATTTCGCAAAACTAAGCGTCCTTTGTTTTTAATTTCATTTTCTTTGCCTTTGCTGAATCGTATAAAACGATGACCGGAGTGCAATGGCTGAATCTTCCGATTGAGCATGAATAACGGATAAGTAAATGAAATGATGAAAATGAATACCTTTCATTCCCATATTATAGTTTTGATTTTTTTCCTGGTTATAGGCCCCGTATATGGTAATAATACAGCTTATCTTGATGGCAAAATATATCTGGATCATGATTCTCTTATCCTGGAAAATTCAAAGATCAGAAGAACGTATACATTTAATCAGGGAAATCTGATCACTCAATCTATTTTCAATAAAACGTCGAATTTTACATGGCATGCTACCGATAATGTTCCCGATATGAATCTTCCCGGAACGGAAAAAGAGAAGGCGGAATTAGTGTCTTTTCGCACCTATGTAGTCGAAGAAACGTTATCTCAACAAGCCTATCTCGAAGCCGAAATTATTTATACGTTGGGGAACTTGTCGATAAAGAGAATCCTCCGGTTATATCCTGCTTGTCCTGCTATCGGAATGGATTTTTATTTTAAGGGAAACGGGAATCTGTTGAAATACCCGGATGAGAGTCTTTTAGATAAAGACTTATCGGATGTGAAATTTGTCGCATCCCAAAAAGCACGTTCATTAGCGCCTGTTATGGAAAAACTTTCCCTTGACGGGAAGCATTGGAATTGTCGAGTCGTGGATTTATCCGAAATGACGGATCATTTGAATGATTTGGTTACAGTAAATGACTACCAGACTTATCAGGAACGCCTATTCAGAGGAAATATTCTTTTTGCAAAAGATATGGAGAACGAAGAGGGCGTTTTTTTGCTGAAAGAAGCGCCGTCTCCGAATGCTCAATTACAATACTTATCAGGCGATTATTTAGTTTCTTTCGGACAAATCAGGATGCTTGGATTCGGAATAGATTCCGAGGATATCCGGCCCGACCGATGGACGCCGGGTTATTCGGCCGTTTGCGGAGTTTTCTCCAAGACGGAATATTCTGCCTTAAAAGCGCTAAAAACCTATCAGAATAAGTTACGGAAAAGAATTCCCGAAACAGATGAAATGGTGATGATGAATACATGGGGAGATCGGGGACAGGATAGCCGGATTAATGAGAAATACATTATCGAAGAATTAGAACTGTGTGCGAAATTAGGAATATCCCATTTTCAGATTGACGACGGTTGGCAGACCGGCAAAAGTCCCGCTTCTATTGGCGGAGGATCCTTCGATAATATATGGGAGAGTGAAGACTATTGGCTTCCCAACAAGGCTAATTTCCCCGATGGTTTTACATCGATCTTAAAAAAGGGCAAAGAGCTTGGTATCGAAATATGTTTATGGTTTAATCCGAGTTATACGGATAATTATGTGAATTGGAGGAAAGACGCCGAAGTTCTGGCCGGGTTGTACAAAAAATATGGAATACGCACTTTCAAAATCGACGGATTGCGAATTCATAATAAGATATCGGAACTCAGGGTGGATAGTTTATTGAATGCCGTACAGAAAGCATCGGGCTATGATGCCGTAATCAATTTGGATGTTACGGCGGATAAACGTTTCGGTTATCTCTATAAAAATGAATACGGAAATATCTTTTTGGAAAACAGATATACGGATTTCGGAAATTATTATCCCTATTGGACATTGAGGAATTTGTGGTGCTTGTCGAAATATGTACCGGCACAAAATCTGCAAATTGAATTTTTGAATAAGTGGAGAAACGAAAATATCTATAAAAATGATACCTTTGCTCCGAAATCATACGATTTTGAATACTTGTTCGCCATTACAATGATGGCGCAGCCGTTAGCTTGGATGGAAGCCCATAATTTACCTGCTGAGGCTTTTTCTTTAGGAAAAGTAATTGAAAAATACAGAACTATCCAACAGGATATTCATAAGGGGGATATACTTCCTATCGGTGAAAAACCCGACGGGCGGTCGTGGACCGGATTTCAAAGCTTACAGGATAATCAAGGCTATTTCCTTGTTTTCAGGGAATTAAATGATCAAGCGAATAGTATGATGAAAACATGGTTAAAGCCGGGTGCTAAGATTCGGTTAAAGTATCTTTTGGGAAATGGGACTGATTTTGAAGTCACTGTTAACGAAAGAGGAGAGGTTCCGTTTTCTTTGAAGACCGCCAATCATTATGGCCTTTATAAATATACAATTATAAAATAAAAATCGTCAGATCATGAATAGACGTAAATTTATATCAAAAACAGTATTGGGAGGAGCAAGTGTATTGACTCTTTCAGGTTTGAATTCTTCTTATATATGGGGACAAATGAATGCCGATCACCGGTTACCCGCTATCTTGGGCGGAACGAAATCCCATCTCGGTTTATGGCCGGATTGGCCTGTTTGGAAATCACCCGATTATGATGAGGGTGTTTTAAAGGTTTTACGAAGCGGCGTTTGGTCAAGATCCAAAGTTACCGAAGAATTCGAAAGCAAGTGGGCGGAACTTATCGGCACAAAGAGATGTCTGTCCGTGGTAAACGGGACGAATGCGTTAGTCGCGGCTTTGGCACAATTCAATATCGGTCCCGGTGATGAAGTCATTGTTCCCCCGTATACGTTTGTTGCGACGGTACAAGCTGTTCTGATGAATGGCGCCTTACCAGTTTTCGCAGATGTCGATCCGACTACATTTCAAATAGATCCCGTAAAAATAGAAGAGAAAATTACTCCTCGGACAAAGGCCATTTTACCGGTACACATTTTGGGGATTCCTGCTGATATGACCCAAATAATGGCAATCGCCACGAAGCATCATTTAATCGTAATTGAAGATGCTTGCCAGGCGCATTTGGCGGAAGTAAGCGGTAAAAGAGTCGGCTCTATCGGTAATGCCGGATGCTTCAGTTTCCAAACATCCAAAAATATGCCTATCGGTGAAGGAGGCGCTATTGTCAGCAATGATTCCGAATTTATGGATCGGTGTTATTCGTATCATAATTTGGGCTTTCCTTATGGATCTCAACCGGGTAATGTGAGCGGTGGAGCAATTAGGGTCGGATATAAGATACGGTTCACAGAATATCAAGCGGCGATAGGGCTTGTACAGATGAAAAATCTGGAGAAAGAAACGGATATTCGATGGACAAATGCCCAATATTTATCGAAGAGGATAAAAGATATTCCCGGTGTCTCTTCCGCCAGATTATATCCCGAAACCACAAAAGCCGTTTATCATTTATATCCGCTATTATATAATAAGAATGCGTTTAAAGGGATGTCTCGGGCTTTGTTTTTGGAAGCACTACGTGCAGAAGGAATACCTTGTTCTCCCGGCTATACGCCATTGCAGACTCAATCGTTTATCCAAGCGGCTTTCGAATCGAAATTGTATCGAAAATTATATACAACAGATGATTTGAATTATCATAATTTCCTGATGCATAATAAGTGTCCCGTTAGTGATCGGATCTGTAATGAAGAAGCAATATGGCTCACACAAAACCTCTTGTTGGGGACTGTTTCGGATATGGATCATATTGCAAACGCGGTTGAGAAAATCTATCGGAATGCCGATAAAATCGTGCTGAAGTTCAAAAAAGGATAAGAATAAATAAATGTTATGAAGTTATTATACAGGTATCTGATCGTCTTGTTTTTCCTAATGGGAACCGCTGTTTCTTATGGACAAAAGAACCCATCCTTTTCCCCTGGTCATTTTGTTTGGAAAGCAGGTGTGGCACGTAAAACTATTACTCCTTCAACTTCGGTATGGATGGGAGGGTATGCCAGCAGAACGTCGCCTTCGGAAGGGGCTGTTCACGATTTATGGGCCAAAGCGCTTGCTCTGGAGGATGCTAAAGGACTTCGATCGGTATTGGTTACCCTGGATTTAGTAGCAATTCCTAAAGATTTCTCGGATAAATTGAGGGATAAAATCAAAAAAACATATGGACTGGAAAAGGCGCAGATTATATTGAATTGTTCGCATACGCATTCCGGCCCGGTTGTGGGGCGGGCGCTACATTATATTTATCCGATGAAAACCGGTGATTGGCACAAAGTTGATGAATATACCGGTGAATTGGAAGAAATGCTGTTTGAATTAGTCGGAGAGTCGATGAAAAACATGAAGCCGGCAAAGATATATACTCAAAACGGAATCACTCGTTTTCAGGTGAATAGGCGCAATAATAAAGAAAACGAACTGACAGGTACCACTTCTCTGAAAGGGCCTAACGATTATGCCGTCCCCGTAATGAAAGTAGAGGGTACGGATGGAAACCCGATTGCCATTGTCTTCGGATATGCCTGTCATCCTACCACATTGTCGATGAATCGCTTTTCCGGCGATTATCCGGGGTTCGCCCAGATTGAATTGGAAAAAATGTATCCCGGTGCAACGGCTTTGTTTTTCCAAGGGGTAGGCGCCGATCAGAATCCTTTGCCAAGGCGCACGATTCCGTTGGCTAAGCAATACGGGAAACAATTAGCGGCGGCTGTGGAGAGTGTTTTATCCGGAGAGATGAAGCCTCAGGAAAGCCGACTGCGAGTGAAATATAAGGAAGTCGATATTCCTCTTGCCCAACCATTAACAATAGAGCAAATGCAAGAAGTCGCCAACCGGAATGATTTCGAAGGACGATGGGCAAAAGGGACGATCGCCGAATATAAGAAGGAAGGTTCATTCATCAAAACCTATCCTTATCCGATCCAATATTGGAAATTGGGAAATCAATCTCTTTTTGTGATGGGAGGCGAGGTATTGGTTTCTTATGGAATCCAATTGAAAGAATGGTACGGACAAGATATTTTTGTGATGGCTTATGCCAATGATGTGATGGGGTACATTCCTTCCGCCAAGGTCATCGAAGAAGGCGGTTATGAAGGCGATACGGCTCATCGCGTATATGGATTGCCTGCAAAATGGGATCCGAAAATCGAAGATATTATATTGGGAGGAATTAAAGAATTAGTGATAAATACGATAAATACAAATCAATAAATTAGAAATTAAAGCATGAAAAAGATTATTTTATTACCAGCGTTTTTATTTTTTCTTTTGATCGGTTGCAATACGAGTCAAAAAGAGAACAAGAGTAATCAAAAGACAAATGAAACCACTGCGCAAGACACATTGATCGGCAAGCGTTATTTTTCCGGGTTCGAGGATGCGCACGATACGTATAATGCGATATCCAAAGCCAGCGACGGAAAGATTTATTATGTCCTGTCCTCAACGAGGCATGATGTCGGAGGCCAATTATACTGTTACGATCCGCAAGCCGATAAAGTTGAATTTCTAGCCGATCTATCGGAAGCATTGGGAGAAAAGCAGCAAAAATATATTGCTCAAGGGAAAAGCCACGTCGAATTTTATGAAAAAGACGGGAAGTTATATTTTGCCACTCATCTGGGATATTATCAGATGATCGACGGGGCGGAAACTGTTCCGACGGTCGCTCCCGAAGGATACAAGCTTTATCCGGGAGGACATTTTTGTTATTATGACTTAAATACCAAAGAACTGAAAAGTTTAGCTATTGCCCCCGAGGGTGAAGGAATTATCACGGTGGTGATGGATAAAGAGCGTGATCATCTTTACGGATTAACATGGCCTAAAGGATTGTTGATCGATTATGATATTAAAGCGAATACGTTACGGAATGTAGGGGCTGTTTCAAAAGCAGGCGAAACACAGTTGGGAACGGATAACTTCCGGGTAATTTGTCGTTCGATGTTTATTGATCCGCGTGATGGAAACGTCTATTATTCGACCGGAGACGGAGACATTTTTTACTATAATCCTTCGCTGAAAGCACCTGAAAAATTAGATGGAGTAGATTTGCGGCTCGATTATTTTGGAACGTATGATCCGAAAGATGCCGGAAGCATGGGTTATAACTGGAGAAAAATATATTGGTATGGACCCGAAAACAAGGCGTACGGCGTTCATGGCAATTCAGGGTACTTGTTTAGTTTCGACCCGAAAGAGAAAAAAATCGAGATCGTGGATCGGATTACTTCCGAACCGTCCCGGAAAAGCGGCATGTTCGATTTATTCAGTTATGGCTATTTAGGCTTTACCATTAATAACGACGGAGTAATTTATTACTTGACGGGCGCTCCGATTTATGAAAACGGAAAAAGGGTTGCCGGAGTGAATAAAATCAATAAAGGTGCGGCGAAGGGATTGGAACACCTCCATCTCGTGACGTATGATATCAATAAAAAGGAATATAAAGACTTGGGAGGTGTATTTTATGAAGACGGAACGTATCCTACTTATGTAAATTCCATTGCTTTGGATGATAACGGCAACGTATATACCTTGGCGCGTTTTATACACAACGGGAAAGAGATAGAGGATTTGGTGAAGATACAATTGCAAAAATAGTGTTGAAATTTTCAATATAAGATTATAAACCGATAAAAATAAAATTTATGAAATCAAAAAAGGTAACAAGAAGATCGTTCTTGACTACCGCAGCTGCAGGTGCGGCTGCAATAGCCAGTGCAAATGTTGTAAAACCGCTGGAAAACATTTCCTCCAATATTTATGAGCAACGGGCCGATAAGTTGGCTGCGTTAGGCGGAGAGCCCGTTGTCAAAAACAAAGTATGGCCCAAATGGCCTTATGTGGATGAAAAAATAGTGGAAAGCGTAGCCAAAACAGTCAGAAGCGGTAAATGGAATAGAATCGATGATGGCGTGAACGGCGCAGTACCGACGTTTGAGAAAAAATATGCTCAAATGTTGGGTGTAAAAGGATGTGTAACGACCGGTTCGGGAACGCAGGCGCTGCATACGGTGGTCGAAGCGATGGGTTTTGGACCCGGTGATGAGATCATCACAACCCCCTACACCGATATGGGGACTATTTCTGCTATTATCAGCGCCCGGGCGCTTCCTGTAATGGTAGATCTGGACAAAGAATCGTTTCAATTAGACCCTGCGGAAGTGGCGAAGAAAGTAAATAAAAACACCGTTGCGATCATCCCTGTTCACATGATGGGGCAACCTTGCGATTTGGAAAGTATCATGGAGATTGCCAAAAAACACAACTTAAGGGTGATTGAAGATGCCTGTCAGGCGCATCTGGCCGAATATCAGGGCAAAAAGCTGGGATCGATTGGCGATGCCGGATGTTTTAGTTTCCAGACGAGTAAAACAATTTGTTGTGGAGAAGGTGGCGGAATCAGCAGTAACGATGAAAAACTGTTGGATGATTGCTATACGGTAATGAATCATGGGACGAATAAACAAGGACGTTCGGTTACGATTGGTCCGAAGTATCGTATGAATCAACTCGAGGCATCCATTCTTATGGAACAGTTGAATCATGCCCAGGAACAGTTTGAAACCCGAAATAGGAACGCCGCCTACCTGACGTCCAAATTGAAAGGCTTTAAAGGGCTTGTTCCTCAGAAATTGTATAAAGGAACCACCAAAGGATCGTTTTACCTTTATACCATGGCTTATCATAAAGAGCATTGGAATAATGTTCACCGGGATGTTTTTCTGAAAGCCGTTGCCGCCGAAGGAATCGGACTAAGTCCATATATCAAAAACGGATTGCATCGCGAACCTTGGACGGAAAATATCCTTGCAAGAAAAGAATATAAAACCATGTATTCGGCCCAAAGGCTTCAACAATTTAAACAGGATTTGTATTTGCCTAATTGCGATTGGGTCTGCGACAACATGGTTATGTTATGGGCGTCCGGACCGTTACTCGGAACGCAGAAAGACATGGACGACGTGATCAATGCCATCATGAAGGTATATGATAACAGGGACAAATTGCATTTGATTTCTTAAGGAGAAAAATATTTCCCGCGGATAACGCGGATGAACACAGATATATCTTATTTCTGCTGAAATCCGCTTAATCTGCGGGAGATAGATTATAAATTCAGGTCGTATCAAAAAGAATTATTTTTTATTTAGAAATAAAAACATGAAATTGAAAAATGTATCTCGAAGATCGTTTTTAACGACCGTAACTGCCGGTGCGGCAGCCGTAGCAACTGCGAACGTTGTTAAGCCGTGGGAAAACATAGCCGATACTATCTATGGAAAATCCGGAGAATCACCCCAACAATTAAAAATAGGCACGTTCGATGTGGATGCTACGCCGCCGGTGGGGAACGATTTGGCTTATGATCCGATGACCGCTTCATGGGATTTCTCTTTGCGGGCGAGGGGAATTGTTCTCATCGGCGCCGGCAAACCGATCGTCTTATGCGCGATTGATTGGATAGGAATAGCCAATGAATCGCAGGATGTTTTTAAACAATCGCTGGCGCTTGCCGCAGGAACTACTCCGGGGCGAGTGGCGGTACATACCGTTCACCAACATGATGCGCCGATATGCGATTTCACGTCGGAAAAAATATTGAAGAAAAATCATCTTCCGGTAGGATGTTTTGACGGAACTTTTGCCCGGATATTGATCAAAAATATCCAACAAGCTATCGGCAATACACTTAAGAATTTACAAGCTGTAACGGCTGTCGGCTTTGGAAAAGCTCCCGTATATGAAGTCGCTTCCAATCGAAGGATAGATATGGTAAACGGCAAAATCCGGACGATGAGAGGCTCTTCTTGCGATGATCCGTCCTTGAGAGCGAAACCCGAAGGACTTATCGATCCGGAGGTCTCCGTACTCAGTTTTTGGAATAAAGAGAAACCCGTAGCCGTTTTGAGTTTTTATGCCACGCATCCGCAGAGTTATTACCGGACAGGCATTGCGAATCCCGATTTTCCGGGCATTGCGCGGTGTATGCGCCAATTAGCGGTTCCCGATGCTTTACATATTCATTTTAATGGAGCCGGAGGAAATATCGCGGCCGGAAAATACAATGACGGAAGTCGGATAAATCGATTGGTGTTGGCTGAAAGAATGGCCGATGGGATGAAACGGGCATGGGACCATACGATTAAAGCTTCCGTATCCTCAAAAAATATTCAATGGGCTACGCAACCCGTCTTGCTTCCCGTCAATTCCAAGACGGCGGGGATAGAGAAAGAAATGTTCAAACAAACGGGCCCTTATCTAACCAATAATATGGGCCGGTTAGGATGGTACAAACGAGCCTTGGAAGGCAAAACCATCGATATGAATTGTCTCGCTATAAATGATAATATCCGTGTTTTCTTTGTTCCCGGAGAGTTATTTATCGAGTATCAATTAAACACAAAAGCGATGGCGCCCGATAAGTTTGTCGCCATGGCAGCTTACGGCGATTACGGGCCTTTTTATATAGGTACCAAACAAGCCTATCAGGAAGGAGGATACGAAATAGAATCGAGTCCCGTAACAGAGGAGGCGGAAAAAGTTATTTTAGATACCATTCATTCCCTTTATAGGCAAACGGAATAGGCGGAACACCTTTTTGTTTTCTTGCTACAGGAATGTCGTAAGAACCGGAGAGAATCAATCAATACAAAACAATATGAAAAGCAGATAAAATGAAAAGAAGAGATTTTATAAAAGAAGCTGCAATTGCGGGTGCTACATGGGGGCTGGCCAATAAATTGGCGGCTAATTCTCCAAATACCCTCTTATGGGAATCGCAAAAACATCAAGATGAGATTCGTGCTGTTTTATTGCATCTAAGTTATAATATGTGGGAAGATTATACCCCGACGCAATATCAAACAAAGGATTATCCGAAAAACGACCTCCGTGAAGCGCGGGCATGGGCTCATTGTTTCCAACCTGAGTTGACATTTGACAGGGACATGTGGAATAAGGTGACCGGTTTAATGGCGCAGAGGAATTTGAATATGGTCATAATCGACTTAGGCGATGCTGTAAAATACGATAGTCATCCTGAAATAGCCGTCAAAGGCGCTTGGAGCCCTTCTCAATTGAAAAACGAATTAAAGCGTCTTAGAGAAATGGGATTGGAGCCGATACCGAAATTGAATTTTTCAGCGGGGCATAAAGCATGGTTAGGTCCTTATCAACGCATGCTTTCTTCCAATCAGTATTACGCCGTATGTAAGGATTTAATAGAAGAGGTATGCAATCTGTTTGACTCTCCCCGTTTTTTCCATTTAGGAATGGACGAAGAGACCGCAGGCCATCAATCAAGGCATCAGTATGCGGTAATCCGTCAAGGGGATTTATGGTGGCATGATTTCTACTATTTGACGGATATCGTCGAAAAACAAAATATACGGCCCTGGATATGGTCGGATTATGCATGGCATAATGAAGAGGTGTTTTTTAAAAAGATGCCTAAATCGGTATTGCAAAGCAATTGGTATTATGGCGAAGAATTTAAGAATGAACCGAATTCCATAAACGATATTTATGTGAAGCTTTACGATAAATTGGAAGCTCATGGATATGATCAGATTCCTACAGGAAGTAATTATTCTACAGATTTGAATTTTATGCGGACGGTTGATTATTGCACAAAAATCATCTCTGCCGAGCATTTAAAAGGTTTTATGCAATCGGTTTGGATGCCCATGTTACCTCCTTTTCTTCAAAAGCATACCGACGCGGTTAACCAAATAGGGGACGCTATTTGACGCTTTTTGAAGATATTATTTCGCAAAAGTGAACATTCACGTCTTTTATTTTAAATTTCTTTGTATAAAGATAAGACGAGAACTACATCCGATTACGAAAGGTGTCGTTTAAGTTGAGGGATTATTATTGATACGTGAAAAGGATGGGTGATATAGTATATGCTTGTCAAACAAAAGGCGGACAACATTTGCTTTTATCAACAAAGAGCTTGAAAGCTTCTTGCAGAATCTCCGCTGAATTACGGAAGTCTTACAATTCCATTTCAAACTCTTCGCAAAGGAACAGAAAGCCTGAAAATATTTTGCAGAACTTCCGCCGATACGCACATCGTCTGCGGGAAACTTTCAGGCTTTCCGCTGCTCCGCGAAAAGGCTGTAAAACTTTTTCAAGCTTTCCGTAGAGAGACAGGAAGGGCGCAAAACTTTTTTAAGCTTTCCGCCGGTTAGCAGAAAGGCTGCAAACGATTTGCAACCATAGGAAATCAGAGTTTTATTTAATAATGTGCAGTATGTTACGAATAACATTTAACCGTTTATCGACAAAGGTGTTGGGCAATTTGGCCCAACGTGTGTTGGCCGTACTTTCCGGCCATTTGGAAGGTGTTTTGAAAGATAATCCGTTAGTATCCGTGTTAACGAAAACCAACGATAAATACCAAAATGTAGTCATTAAAAAGACCTACAGTGAACTGGGCGAAGAAGTGAGAAACAAGGATCTTCGTCGTGATCGTTTTTTTTACAATTTTAGGCGGCTTTTGATCTCCTTATCTGTTTTTACAGGTACAGCCAAAAATGCAGACGCGGAGGCATTGCTTCGGGTTTTTGATGAGGTTGGCGATATCACAGGATTATCGTATGCTGCTCAAAATACCGTAATGGGGAAATTGTTTCAGAAATTATCTACGGAAGAAAGACAAGCTGCGATTACGCGTTTGGGGTTGACAGAGGAATATGAATTATTGAAGAGCGCGCAAGATGATTTCGAAACCATTTCGGGCGAACAAACGAATACGAATTCGTCATTAAGACAAATACCCTCCGCATCCGAAAGTCGTCAGGAATTGGAAGATGCCTTGCGGAATTTTTTTGCTTTAGTATCTGCCATGCATAACGAAGAGGCATGGAAGGACTTATATTATGATTTGGATGAGTTGATCAAAGAAGCGAATCGTTCTAATCGGGATAACAAGGACGATAAAGATAAGGACAACCCATCTGGTAAATAATGCAATTAGATATAAATTATTTAATCTAACAAATGGAAAAATCAATTTTATTAAGAGGAACGATATGTGTATTATTATGGATATTTTCCTTTTATTTATTTGCACAAAATCTTTCTGTAAAAGGAAAAGTTACGGATGCAAAAGGAGAGTTGCTGATCGGTGTATCCGTTCAAGTGGAAGGGACAACAGAGGGATCTATTACGGACGCGAATGGTATTTTTACTCTTTTAAATGTTCCTGTTGATGCAACTTTAAAGGTGACGTACGTTGGGATGCAAACACAAACTATCCCAGTGAAAGGAAGGACTTCCATTGATATTGTTTTAGAGGAAGACTCAGAAGCTTTGGAAGAAGTGGTAGTTGTGGGATATGGAACGCAAAAAAAAGTGAATTTAACAGGTTCTGTTTCTTCTATCGATATCGGAAAGATAGCTACAACCCGGCCAATAACAAATTTATCAGCCGGCCTTGCGGGGCTTGCCCCAGGCTTGTATGTCCGTTCTCAGGATAATGACCCTGGCAGTAATGCCACACTAATGATACGCGGACAGGGAACACTGAATAATTCCTCTCCGTTAATTATTATTGATGGTGCAGAAGGAGATATTTCCAGAGTTTCTCCACAAGATATTGAAAATATATCCGTATTGAAAGATGCGGCCTCTGCTTCTATTTACGGCTCGAGAGCTGCAAATGGCGTCATATTAATTACCACAAAGCAAGGAAAATCCGGGAAAATATCCATTAATTATGATGCTTATTATGCCGCCCAGCGGGTTGCCCATCTGATGCCATTTGTCAGTAATAGTGTTGAATGGATGGGGTTGATAAATGAAGGAGCTAAAAATTCTAAACAAGCTCAGATTTATTCTGATGAGAATATTCAATTATGGAAAGAGCATGCCAATGATGACCCGATTCTCTGGCCTAATTCCAGTTGGAATGATGGAGTATTTAGGACTGCAAATACAATGAATCATAATATATCGGCATCCGGTGGAACAGATAAATTAAATTCTTTTGTATCCTTCAATTACGCCAATAATCCCGGAATAATAGAAAATACGGCCTATTCCAGATATAGCATACGGGCTAACAATAAACTACAGATCACCCCGTGGTTAAATGTTGGTGTGAACTTGAACGGAATATTAACCAATAAAGATCGCGGAAGTAGTAATTTGGAGGGTATGTTTGAGAACTCGATTTTAGCAATTCCAACAGTAACGGTTAAACATCCCGACGGGCGATTGGGAGGAACGCAGAATATCGAGGACAATCAGGTTGCGCGCTCGGCATTGGCCTATATGCGGCAGACTTCAGGAAGCAATACATCCCATGTCTTTAACGGACGCTTTTTTGCCTCTTTAAATCCAATAAAGGGCTTCTTTTTAGATGGTTCTTATAATTATTCATTTTATGTAAATAAATTAACGACCATTCCTGTTCCTATAGAACTTTGGAATTTTCAAACCAATACTCAAACCGTTCCAAGTTCAAAAGAACATATATCGGTTACCAATTCCGAAAGCCGATATATGCGGAATTTTATGGATGTAACGGCTGCGTATGAGAAAAATCTTTTTGATAAACTCTATTTTAGAATTATGCTGGGAGGAAGTCAAGAACAGTATGTTTCGGAAGATTTCAGCGCTTCAAAACAAGACTTAATAGATCCAGCCCTTACTCAAATCAACGCAGCAACGGGAGATGCAACAGCATCCGGAACATTATCGGATTGGGCGATGCAATCTTATTTTGGACGATTGAATTTAAATTTGGCTGAAAAATATCTTTTTGAATTTAACTTCAGAAGAGATGGCTCCTCGAGATTCATTGGAAAGAACCGATGGGGAAACTTCCCTTCGTTTTCTGCTGCATGGCGGATATCAGAAGAACCCTTTATGAACTCGTTTCGCTATCAATGGCTTGATAATCTAAAGTTAAGAATCTCTTATGGCTCATTGGGAAACAATGCTGTTGGAAATTACGATGCTATTCCTGTACTATCTACCAATCAATATGTATTTAATAATATTCCGACAGTAGGATTTTATCAGTCAGCAATCTCCAATGCAAATTTAAGTTGGGAATCTACCACTGTTACAAATTTAGGGATAGATTGGGATCTTTTGAAAAATAGACTATCCGGAAGTATTGAGCTATATAATAAATTAACGGATAATATTTTAATTTCATTACCTGCTCCGGATGTTCATGGAATATCAACCATTCCCAAGCAAAATGCAGCAAAAGTGAGGAATAAGGGAGTAGAATTAACGTTGTCTTGGAGAGATAAAATAAACGATTTCAATTATTTTATTGGTACTAATTTCACGTTTAATGAAAATAAAGTAATTAAATTCAAAGGCGATGAATATTCTCTCTCCGGTACGCAAATGATTAAGGAAGGATTGGCTATCAATACCGACTATGTACTTGAAGTGGATAGAATTGTACAAACTCAAACAGATTTGGATTTAATACAGCAAATGATTGAGAATGCGCCACTTGATACGAAAACGAATGTGAAAATGAATCCATTTCCTTTCGGAACTCCACAAATGGGAGATTTTCTTTATAGAGATATAAATGGGGATGGTCTGGTGAACTCCGATGATAGAGTAAATATTGGAAGGGGTTCTAATCCCCAATTGATGTATAGCATTTCATTAGGGGTTGATTATAAAGGAGTGGATGCGTCTATTTCAATGGACGGCGTGGGAAATATAAAACAATATTTTAATAATTCATATTATACCACACAGCTCCGATGGTCAAGGATTGTTAACCGAGAAGTTGCTGATGGAAGATGGTATGAGGGGCGTACAACAGCGGCCGGTTATCCGCGATTTCTGTTGGAAGGCGATAATAGGAATCTTCAGTCAAGTGATTTTTGGCTTCAAGATGTTTCTTATTTTAAAATCAGGAATATTCAAATAGGATATTCGTTTCCTCAAAATATAATTTCTCGTATTGATTTAACGAAGTTAAGAATATATGGTGGCCTGGAGAACTATTTTACCTTTACTAAATTTAAAGGAATGGATCCTGAAGTTCCCGGAATGTCCTATCCTTCCATGAAACAAATTGTTTTTGGTATAAATTTATCATTCTAAATTGAAATCATTATGAAAAAGATATACATATTGGGAGTGTTAGCATCATTATTGATAGTGCTTTTCACGGGCTGTTATGATTTGGATCGTTTTCCGCAAGATAAATTAAGCTCATCTACTTTTTGGAATACGGAAGATCAAGCCGAACAATCGATTAATGCTTGTTATGTTGCTATGAGGCAAACTCAAACATTTAGTCAACTTTTCGGAATGGATTGTGTGTCTGATATCGGATTCGGATATGATAGTCAAGGTTACTTGAGCATTAGTAATGGTACATTCACATCCACCTCAAACTATGCTTCAGATCGGTGGAAACAATCTTACGAAGGTGTGTTTCGGACAAATAATGCGATTCGGAATGTTACGGAAATGGAAATTAGTGAAGAATCGAAAAATCAGATTATAGGACAAGCTAAATTTCTTCGAGGATTATTTTATTTCTTTTTAATGCAGCATTTCGGAGGTGTACCGTTATACGATGAAACGACCGATTATAATAAAGATTATATGGAATTGCTGAAGCCTCGAAATACAGAAGAAGAGACAAGAGCTTTTATATTAAAAGATTTGTCGGATGCGATATCTTCCCTTCCTGTAAAATGGGCTCAAACTGATTATGGACGAGCCACTAAAGGTGCCGCATATGCTTTAAGAGGAAAAGTTTATCTTTATAATAAACAATATGACTTAGCGGCAAAAGATTTTGAAGAAATTGTATTGGATCCCGGAAAGAAAGGATACGGTTATGAATTATATCCCGATTATGCTGATCTTTTTACGCAAAAGGGTCATAGAAGCAATGAAATGATATTTTCGATACAGACTTATTTTCAAGTAGGATATAACTTAGGTATGCCCTATGCTCATTATATGGGGAGTAATGCTTGCATCGGAACAAGCTGGAATAATGTCATGCCGTCGGTTGGACTCGTGGACAGCTATGAATGCAAAGACGGCCGTCCTTTCAATTGGAATGATTTTATTCCCGGATACAATGAAAATACTGAAATAAGGGAACAAACGCTAAAAGCTACCTTAACCGAAGATTTAACCTCAGTAAAGACCTATCCAAAGTATTACAAGGAGCTTTTGGCAATGTATGAACAGCGAGATCCGAGGATGAAAGAAACTATCATTCTACCCTATACGTATTATCAGGGTTATGTGGGAGGCAAAAATAAATTATGTGAATTTGTTTATGCAACCGGCGTAAACACGGTAAATGGCTTTATTGTAATTAATCGTTATAAGAATAATTATTTGTATTTGTATCGGAAGTTTGTACCGGAAGGAGATATGGGTATTTCCGGCCTTTCAAGAGATAACATACCTATTGATTTTCCGCTCATTCGCTATGCTGATGTTCTACTCATGTTAGCGGAATGCTATAATGAACAAGGTCAATTAGATGATGCGGTTAAATATATTAACAAAGTAAGACAGCGTCCCTCGGTAAATATGCCTGAAATTAACAGTGGCTCTGTTTGGTTGGAAGCTCGCACTAAAGACGCTGTATTTAATAGAATTATGCATGAACGGGCGGTGGAATTTCCTGCTGAAGGATTAAGATATTATGATATCAGGAGATGGGAAGTTGCAAAAAAAATAATGAACGGAGATGTTGCTGATGCATTAGGAAACCATATCTATTACACAAAATTTGAAGACAAGGATTATCTTTGGCCGATTCCGGGAAGTGAAATAGATAAAAATCCGAAATTAATTCAAAATCCTGGATGGCAGTAACCCGCTATTAAATACAAAATATATATTGTAATGCGATTAATATTCTTTTCTATACTCTTGTTGTTTTTTATCTCTTTCTCTTATAGTCAAAATTCAGCACAGATAAGGGAGTATGAAAACGCATATACCACCTATCCCTTTTCGGATCCTGATCCTATACCCGTTTTTGGGAAGATTTATCCTTACTATAGGTATGACGGATTTACTGAAAGAGCAGAAAAAAAATCATGGAAAATTGTTGAACTGGAAAATGATTTTCTTAAAATAAAGATTTTTCCGGAGATCGGTGGAAAAATAGGATCCGTAATTGACAAGACAAATGGGAAAGAATTATTCTATGGCAATGATGTAATTAAATTCAGAGATATATCCTTGAGAGGACCATGGACAAGCGGAGGAATCGAGTTCAATTACGGGGTGGTGGGGCACGCTCCTACTTGTTCTTTTCCTGTGGATTATACAACTCTTGAAAAGGACGATGGAAGTGTTAGTTGTTTTGTCGGAGCTTTGGATTTATTGACAAGAACTCGCTGGACAGTAGAAATTAATTTGCCTAAAGACAAGGCTTGGTTCACTACTCGCTCTTTTTGGCATAATCCTACTTCAGGAATACAACCTTACTATAATTGGGTTAATACGGGAATTCTTGCTAAAGAGGATTTGAAATTCATCTTTCCCGGAAAATATATTATCCGTCATGATGGGGTTGCATTGTCTTGGCCAAAAGATTCTTCCAGGAATAAAAATTTATCCCGATGGGTGGATAATAATTATATTGGTTCCAAATCTTACCATATTACAGGAGTTCATAGTCCTTATTTTGGAGCTTATTGGGCTTCGGAAGATGCCGGAGTGATGCATTATGCCGAGAGAGATGAAAAATTGGGGCGTAAAATTTTCAGTTGGGCCTTGTCTGATCAGGGTAAAATTTGGGAGGAATTACTTACGGACAATAACGGGCAATACGTAGAGCTTCAGAGCGGAAGGCTTTTTAATCAAAACATGCCTATAAGTAGTCTTACTCCTTTTAAACAGATCGGCTTTATGCCCTATTCCACTGATACCTGGGATGAATATTGGTTTCCTTACAAAAAAACCGGAGGTGTGAGTAATGTAACGTTGGAAGGAATAATACATATAAATGAAAGTGATGAATTATTTTCACTCAATTTCTATCCTTTGCAAAAAATAGAAGACACTCTTAAATTTTATAGTAAAGCAGAGGCATTACTTCTTCAAGAACCGGTGTCATTGGAAATTGCGGAATCCTATGAGTTTCGGACTTCTTTACTAAAAGCTGATTCCATTTATCTGATAAGGTTAGGTACTAAAATAGTATGGAGTAAAGAATCCGTTGCTCTTGAAAGACCTGTGGAAAAAAACAATAAATTTGATTGGGATACGGCGCAAGGACAGTATCTCCGGGGAAGAGACTTTTTCGGATTAAGACTATACGATCAGGCGGAAGCCTATATACGGAAATCATTGGAATACGATGAGTATTTCCTACCTTCATTAACTGAAATGTCTCGTCTTTTTTATAATAAAATGAACTATGATTCAGCTTTTTATTATGCATATAAGGCTTTAAGTGTCGATACATATGATCCTGCGGCAAATTTTGAATATGGAAGAGCCTCATTGAAACGAAAGAGGTATAATGATGCTTTGGATGGATTTGAAGTCGCGTCTCTTTCAGTTCCCTTTCGGAGCGCGGCATACACGGATATTTCTAAAATTTACCTGTTGAAAAAAGAATATTGCAAAGCAATAGAATATGCAGAGAAAAGTTTAATAAATAATAAGTACAATATCGAAAGTTTGCAATTGCTCGGCTTATTATACGGCCTAACAGGGAATAAAAATAAAGCAAATTCTCTTAACGAATTAATTCGAATTATAGATCCTTTAAATCATTTTATTAGGTTTGAAGACTATTGGCAAAATAAGACTCCTTCGAATCTAAAGAGCTTTCAAAGCACTATTAAAAATGAAATGCCGGAACAAATCTATTTGGAATTAGGTGTTTGGTATTATTCTTTAGGCTTAAACGAAAGAGCATTAGGCGTTTTTAGCCTTGCCCCTTTAAATTCGGAGATAAAATATTGGGAAGCTTATCTGAAAAAGGATGTTGAGGAGCTGAAAAAAATAGAAAATCTTAGTTCATCTTTTGTCTTTCCTTTTCGTGAAGAGAGCCAACCGGTTTTTGAATGGGCTATGAATAAAGAGGACGGTTGGAAAGCAAGTTATTATTTGTCTTTATTACACGCTTCCAAAAATAACAAAGATAAGACTCGGAAACTGCTCGTTTCATTGGAAGATCGGCCGGATTTTGCTCCGTTCTATATTTTTAGGTCTCAGCTTGCTTTTGAAGAAGAATCTGAGGAGAAAGATATTCGCAAAGCTATTTCGCTCGCTCCGACAGAATGGAGGTATGTGCATTATTTAACTAGATTTTATTTAAGAGGATCTGAAGTACGTAAAGCTTTGGATGTGATTACGCCATTCTATAAAATAAATTCGTCTCATTTTCCAACAGGAACTTTATATGCAAGAACATTCATTCGAAATAAACAATACAAGGAGGCTGAAAAAGTCTTGAACGATATTCACATTTTACCTTTTGAAGGAGCTCGTGACGGTCGGTTGCTTTATCAGGAAACTAAATTAATGTTAGCCGCAGAGGCTCTTAATTCGGATAGATTGAAGGTTGCTTCAAAGAAAATAGAGGAAGCCCGTCTATGGCCCAGAAATTTAGGAGTAGGAAAACCTTATGATGAAGTTATTGATTCAAGAATAGAGGATTGGTTAAGTGCTATGGTCTATATGAAATTAGGTAATTTGGAAATGAAGAAGAAATATCTCGAAAAAGTAGCTTTTACATCATTGAATCAAAATTCGCCGAACACTCTTTTACAATGTGTAGCCTATTATCAGTTGGGAGAATTCCGAAAATCGGAAGAACTATTTAACCACTGGATAGAATCTCAGAAAAATGAAAATATGAAATATTGGGGCAAAGCATTTTATCAGGAAAATAAAGAAAAAAGTTATCCTTTTGATTATGGGCGTACAATAAAGATAATAGGACTTATTTCCGGTACGGAGGATACAAGATTATTTTAGAAAATGCAGTTTCACTTTAAGAGTATATAATTATGATTAAAAAATTCAGTCTCCTGTTTTTTTTCTTTACCTGCTTGATATTAGGTGGTTTTAGTATAAATAAAGAGGTTTATTTATATCAAGTAGATCCCTTGAAAAAAGTTTTGAAAGAACAGGCTTATTTTCGAGATGTAGTAGATACTGTCAGAGTAGCAAGAGGCGAAACGGCAAGCGTGCAGATTGTGGTCAAGGGGCTGGTTGGCATTGAAAACATGCGTGCAAGAGTGATCGATGTATCGTCTGTTTCCTCTAAACTCACCGGTACTACTGGCTGGGTAGGCTATGTCCATGTTGGACGATCATACAATCCACCCTCAAAGGATATTATTCGATCTGCTTCCGGTTATTTCCCGGATCCTATTTTACCTGACTCTGCTTTCTCCATTGAACAAGGCGAAGTCCAACCTCTATGGGTTAGCGTCCCGACAACTGCATCAACAAGTCCGGGGCTGTATAAAGGCCAAGTTGAAATTACGGGGAAAATAGGAAAAGAGAACAAAAGGTGGAGGAAAGATTTTTATATCCGTGTTTATCCTGTTACTTTGCAAAAATCGCCTTTGCTTATAACTAATTGGTCGGCTCATTTTAGTCCGATTACGTTGAGCTATTTAAATAATAATAAAACAGTTGAAGCATATTCACCCTTATACTGGGAACTAATCGAGTTGCATGCAGATATAATGGCCGCCCATCGGCAAAATGTTCATCGGATTTATCCTGTTTGGCATACTTTATATACGTATAAAGAGGGGAAATATACTTTCGATTTTACCCGCTTTGATCAAGAGGCCGGTATATTCGATAAAGTCGGAGCGTTAGAGAGGATTGAAGGAGGACACCTGGCTTGGCGTTCAGGTGCCTGGAATGATCCCTTTTTCGTTGAAGTTCCATTGCCGGATAACGAAGAAACACGTAAATTAAAAGCTTCTCCAAATCCAAAAAAAGTTGAAAACGGAATTCGGTTTGCGTTACTTCCGGTTGATGACGAGAGAGCGAAAAATTTCCTTACCCAGTTCTTGCCTGCACTCAAAGAACATCTCGAAAAAAAAGGATGGCTAAACAGATATATGCAACATATTGCAGACGAACCCACAGCTAAAAACGCTTCTTCTTATGTTACCATAAGCAATTATATCCATCAGTTCTTACCGGGAGTGAAGGTTATCGATGCCGTTTTAACCTCTAAAGAATTGGCGGGGGCGATTGATATTTGGGTTCCTGTATTGGATGTCTTCCATAAAGATTTTAATTTTTATCAAGATTTAAAGAAGCAGGGTAAAGAAATTTGGTTTTATACTTGCGTAGGGCCGAGGGGAAATTATGCGAATAGATTTATAGAGTTGCCTCTCAACCAAACTCGTTATTTGCATTGGATAAATTATAAATACGATGCAACCGGATATTTGCATTGGGGACTTAATTATTGGGAAAAAGATCAGTTGTATGCCGATGCCTCAAGGGATAGAGGACGGTTACCCGCAGGGGATAATTGTATTATATATCCTGGATATCGCAAGTTATATACTTCTATTCGTTTTGAGACGATGAGGGACGGGATTGACGATTATCAGTTGTTGAAAATGGTAGAAAAAAAAGATCCCGTTAAAGCGAAAGGTTTTGTTGATTCAATTATCCTTAACTTCAACGAATATGATGAAAGTATTGCTTTTTTCAGGAAAATAAGAAAAGAGATGTTGGAGTTTTTATCTATTTAGGAGTAAAAAAAGGAATGGAAAGCAGACGAAAATTTATTAAACATGCCTTGATCTCAAGTGTCGGATTAGGTATAGCAAATACTTCTATTGCTTCGTCTATGCCGGAAAAAGGTCCTCAAACTAAAATCACCCTTCCGGATGTTTCGAAAATGATTTCAACTCCTCCGGATATTCCGTTTGTTCCGAAAAGAGTTGCCAGTTGGTGGGTTACGATAGAAGATCTGCAATGGCCTCAAAAAAGCATTCGCGATAAAATAAAAAGAAGGGCTGAAGCTTTTGCCGAAGCTAAAATAGATATGGCGGTCAATTACGGGTTTCATATTCGATTCAATTACGCCAATTATTTTGGACATATTCATGGTTATATGGCGAATGTCTGTGAGGAATTACATAAGTATGGAATAAAGTACATGGATCATTATTCTTGTAACCATATACATCGTCCTAAAAATCAAGAAGAGTTCCGTAAATTGCATAAAAGTCATCGCCATCATGTATTATTATTTCATGATCCTGTAGCTGCTGATTATGCTCAATACGAAGGTCATTTATTCAATGATTTATGCGAAGTCGATATTCGGGATGGCAGTAGAGGGTATGCCGCTCAATATCAGATGGAGGCTTTTTGTCATAATAACCCGAATTTCTTGGATATGCATGTCAAATATCTCAATCGGTTACTGAATGACGTTCCGATTGATGCGATAGAAGTAGATGATATGTGTGATTATGTGGGGCTTGCCGCTTGCGGATGTCCGTATTGTCGGGAACGCTTCAAACGCGATTATGGAAGGGACATTCCACCCTTTAATGATCCCGATTTTTGGGGAGATACCTCAAAACCTATGTTGGAGTGGGGAAATTATGAGAATCCTGTTTTCAGGGAATTTATTCGTATGAAGATAGATGGAATTGTAGATCACGTTAAGTTGGTAAAATCGGTGGTAGGGAATATTCCGTTGATGTCTTGCTGTTCGAGTACGGGGCCGATCTTATTGAATTCCATTTCCCTCGATTTGGAAAAAATGGCTCCTTATCTCGATTTTTTTATGTTGGAAAATGTCGGAACAAATGTAAATTCAATAAATTGGGTTTCGAAAGATGCCGAAGCCCTACATCAAAAAGATATTTCCCGGCAAAGAGGCAATTCTCCTGCGATTGCCTTGAGTTATACCATTTATGAAAAAGGAGGGTATTTAGGATGGGCCTTAAGTCGTTTTTGGGGTGTTACGAATTGGAGCAGTACGCATAATCAACGATTAGAGGAAGACCCTGTAGATGCTCGCGAAATGGAAGACGTTATTCATGAGTGGAATAACTGGGAAGTAACGAATAGCGATCTCGATTATACAAAAGGAAACGATTGGGTAGAGGTGCGACTTGTAAGCAATAGTTATTGCAGGGATAACGGATGGCGTGATGAAAATGGAAAGGAACATTGGGATCGATTAAAGGCATGGTCCCGATTGTTGGTTAAACACAATGTCGGGTATCGTTTTCTGCGGACCGAAGAGTTGGCTGATGGAAATGCGTTAAAGAAAGAAAGCACACCTCTTATTTTAGATGGGGTTGCGTGTGTATCGGATGTCCAATATAATGCTCTTTGCAGCTATTTGGCTTCAAATGGAAAAGCGTGGCTTGCCTATCCTTTTGGGACACACGATGAAAAAGGCTTTAAACGCCCCGTACCATTGTCGAATAAGTTAATAAAATTATTCGGGAAGAAGATTACGATTATTCGTTCGGCTATAGATTCGGATCCTTTATCGGAGTTGATGGACAAAGGAGAATTTTCACCTGTAATTACACAAACAGGCGGAGACCCTCGATGGGCGGTAAGAATGAGAATGAACGACGGGAAATTTACGATGCATTTTATGAATACGGCCATGAAACCCGTTCCGCATCCGACAATCAAGGATAATCAAGGATTGGCGATTATTCAGGATATTGATTCTTTTATAACAAACAACCGGTTGTCCTACGAAATCAAATTGAAATCATTACCTTCTCAACAATTGAGATTGATGAGTCCTGAAACGAATGATAAAAAGCAAATAATCAATTTGAAGAAAAATAAAAGCGGTGCTTATCGTTTCGATGTCGATTTAAGTGATATAAAAATTTATGCGTTACTTCAATAGTCTGATGTTTGTAAAATTATTCACCTCCTTAATTATTCTATTATGGATTCGATGTGGAAATCTTTTCGGTCAAGACCTTATTTCCATAAGGGATAGTTTACAGGCTGTTATGGGCGCATTACCGGAACGCGCCCATCTTCCTCCTATGAATGTGCAGTACAGGGATAGTGTAAAACGCGGAAATTATATTCGTTATACAATTCGTTTTACGGTTGCTGACAATGAAATCCTCCCCGCTTATTTATATGTACCGGTAGGCAATAGTGCTCAAGCCAAACATGCCGCCATGTTGGTATTGCATTCCACAGGAATTTCAGGTAAAGGAATTGTAGATGGACAGAGCCATTTACCGAATAGGGCAATAGCAAAAGAATTAGCGGAAAGAGGATATGTCGTTATAGCCCCAGATTATCCGGGTTTTGGAGAGCTGAAAGATTATGATTTTGAGAACGATCGTTATGAATCAGGGACAATGAAAGGAATTTTTGACCACATTCGGTGTGTTGATTTATTACAAAGTCTTAATTCGGTTGATCCCGAACGAATAGGTGTGATAGGACATTCTTTAGGAGGACATAATGCCATGTTTGTTGCGGCATTCGACGAGCGTTTAAAAGTCGTCGTATCAAGTTGCGGCTGGACGGAATTTGAGTATTATGATATGGGACAATCTGCCGAAGAAATCTATGGTGGAAAATTAGGCCCTTGGGCGCAAGATAAATATATGCCTTTATTACGAACAAAATATCAGTTGGATTCCAATAAAATACCGTTTAATTTCCATCAAATTATTATGTTAATTGCACCCCGAGTGTTCATTTCAAATTCTCCGTTACAGGATAAGAATTTTAATGTCGAGGGGGTAAGAGAGGGCATTCGTAAGGCTTCGGCTATATACGAATCGTTCGGTGTAAAGGAAAATCTGAAAGTATATTATCCCGATGCCGGACATGATTTCCCTTTTAATATAAGAAATGAAATTTATGAATCAATTGACCGGAAATTATGTAATATCCCCCTTTCAAAAAATGAATAACAATTTAAACAAATGACAAATAGAAGAGATTTTATTAAACAAATCGCAGGTGTCGGAATGATTGCAGCAATGCCGAATTCTATTTTTTCACAAGTAAAAAAAACGGACACTAAAAAAACGCTGATTTGGGCTAATTTACTCCACTTAAGTTATAATATGTGGGAAGATAATACTCCCGAAAAGTACAGGACTAAGACTTATCCAAGTAATGATTGCAAAGAGACGATGACTTGGGCGCAGCACTATCATCCGGAATTGACCTTTGATAAAAATGTTTGGGATCAGCTCTTGGAGAAAATGGTTGAAGTTGGAATGAATATGGTGGTTATTGATTTGGGAGATGGGGTAAGATATGACAGTCATCCTGAAATTGCCGTTAAAGGAGCTTGGACTCCTTCGCAGTTGAAAGAAGAAGTGAGAAGAATTAGAAGAATGGGATTGGAACCTATTCCCAAATTGAATTTTTCCACAGGACATAAAGCGTGGTTAGGTCCTTATCAGCGTATGATTTCTACCGAAAAATATTATACTGTCTGTAAAAACCTGATTGAGGAAGTCTGTCAAATATTCGATACTCCGCGTTTCTTTCATTTAGGAATGGATGAAGAAACGGCATGGCATCAGAAGACTCATGAGTATGTGGTAATCCGCCAAGGAGAATTGTGGTGGCATGACTTCTATTATCTTATTGATGTGGTACAAAAACAAAATGTACGCCCTTGGATTTGGTCTGATTATGGATGGGATCATCCGGATGACTTTTTCAGAAAAATGCCCAAATCGGTATTACAAAGTAATTGGTATTATGCCTCTCAATTCGAAAAAATAGATAATCCTATAAATGAAAAATATGTAAGATTATATGATAAGTTGGAAGCGCACGGCTTTGATCAGGTGCCAACCGGAAGTAACCTTCAGGATGATTATAATTTTGAAAAAACAGTAGCGTATTGTACGAAAATTGTCCATCCTGATAGACTTAAGGGGTTCATGCAAACGATTTGGAGACCGACATTACCTCCTTGCTTAAACAAACATCTTGAAGCTATTAATTTGGTCTCAAATGTACTGATAACTAGAAAATAAAGAGAACTTAGGTATAATAGTGGAGGATAAATATGGAGGTAAATAAAATGAATGATTGTATGTTACGATGATGATTTTGCCCGCATTGATTGAGGGCGCTAAATATTCAGGAATAAGAGTATTAGAATGATTGAAAAACAGTTTGATAAAAATGACGCTTTTTGAGGATATTGTTTCGCAAAAATAGTTTTCTTAAACTTATATTATGGGTTTCTTTGTAGAGAAGAAAGAATAAATATTTCTTATTTCATGGAAGTTGTTACAGTATGATTGTATGAAGCAGAGAGTATTTTTAATTAAGACGGTCATATAATTAATATTGTGAAGCAAAACGAAGAATGATTCGAAAAAAAATGAGGTAGTTAGACTTGTAAATTTATTTAATGGGGAAGGATAAGAGGATTAGTTAAATTATTTTTAGCCTGAAAATTATGTTAACGTAGAAATTAAAGTTGGTGAATATGATGATGATAAGTTACAATTAATCTAAATTAATTTAATATGAATGTTACTAAACAGTTTTTTATTTTTAAATTTTCATGCTGCATGAAAATCATAGTTGTTTTGATTCTTTTTGGTTCATCATCTGTTGCTTTTTCAAGCAATACTGATTACAATGAAATCAAAACGAATGCCGCTAATACAAGTGGAGTAGCTACTATCAATGATATACAGCAGAAAGTGAAAGTTACCGGAAGAGTAGTAGATCAAGACGGATTTCCTATGCCGGGAGTGATGGTTGCAGTAAAAGAAAGAAAGGGGGTGGGCGTAGCCACTGATTCGGAAGGAAAATATACCCTTGAATGTGATGCTAATGAAACTTTGGTTTTTTCTTTTATTGGTTTTACGAGTTTTGAAGAAAAGGCGAAATCTCTTAATGATGTAACGGTCACCTTGAAAGAAGATGTCGTGTCATTAGACGAGGTGCAAGTGGTTGCATTCGGCAAACAAAAGAAAGAAAGTGTCGTTGGTTCTATTACGACAATTACTCCCGGTGAATTAAGAGTCCCCAGTAGTAATCTTACCACTGCATTTGCAGGCCGGATGGCCGGGGTCATCGCTTATCAGCGATCGGGAGAACCGGGCTTGGATAATGCAGAGTTCTTCATTCGTGGCGTTACCAGTTTTAGTACGTCCGGTAAAAAAGATCCGTTGATCCTAATCGACGGAATTGAAATGGAATCCACGGATTTGGCACGCTTGAATGTGGATGATATCGCATCGTTTTCTGTTATGAAAGATGCTAATGCAGCTGCATTATATGGTGCGCGGGGAGCAAATGGAGTTATACTGGTCACAACTAAAGAAGGAGTGGCTGATAAAATTTCCGTGAATGTGCGAGCGGAATTATCCTCTTCTTCCAATACTGATTTGGTAGATTTGGCCGATCCCGTTACTTATATGAAACTTCACAATGAAGCGGTAAGAACACGTGATGCGATGGTGCCGCTTCCATATACTTCTTCCAAAATACATGAAACTGAATTGGGAACAGATCCTCTTAGGTATCCTTCGATAGATTGGTACGATTATTTGATTAAAGATCGGACTTTTAATCAACGGGTGAATATGAATATAACAGGAGGAGGAAAAGCCGTACAATATTATTTAGCCGCCAATTATCAACATGATAAAGGTATTATCAAAGAAAGCAAAGAAAATATGCTTAATAATAATATCGATCTAAACCGCCTTCAGATTCGTTCCAATGTTACTATTAAGTTTAGCCCGACCACAACGGGAACGGTGCGCGCTTACGGCTCATTTGACGATGAAACAGGACCTATATCCGGAAAGATAGACAATAAAGAGGTATCGGGTGGGGAATATGCTTTTTACCTGACGCGTAATTCTTCTCCGGTGCAGTTTCTGCCTTTCTACCCGAAAGACGAGGCGAATAAAGAAACGAACCATATTCTTTTCGGCATGGGGGATGAACTCGGTTCTTATATAAATCCGTATGCCGTGATTTCAAGTGGATACAAAGAGAAAAGCACATCCATGATGTTACTCCAATTAGAATTTGATCATAAATTTACCGGACCATTGGAAGGATTATCAGCCAAAGCAGTCTATAATGTGAAGCGAAATTCTTATTATGATTTTTCGCGTTCATATTCTCCTTTTTTCTATTCTCTGGCTACTACGCTTGATGGGTCGTATCAATTAAATCCGTTGAATCCCGATAGTGGAACCGAATACTTAAATTGGAATAATGGAAAAAGGACCGTTTATTCCACTCAATATGGGGAGATTCGGTTGGGGTATAACAGAACGTTTAACGAAGTGCATGATCTCAATGCATTGCTCGTAGGGACTATAAGAAATGAAGTTGGGGTTGAAAGGACCGATTTATCCAATAGCGAGCAATTGCAGGCAACATTGCCCCAACGAAATATTTCTACTGCCGGCAGGTTGGCTTACGGATATGATTCTCGTTATTTTCTGGAATTCAATTTTGGATATAATGGCAGCGAACGGTTTGCAAAGAAATATCGATTCGGATTTTTCCCTTCGGTCGGAGCCGGATGGATGGTGAGCAATGAAGGTTTTATGTCAGGTGTAAAAGATGTTATTTCTACCCTTAAATTAAAAGGCACGTATGGCGTAGTGGGAAACGATCAGATTGGAGATACTAATGATCGATTCTTCTATTTGTCACAAGTAAACATGTCCAGTGACGGGTATTGGTTCGGAACCAATAGGGAATATCGATCGGGAATATCGATCGATAGGTATCCCAATGATCAGATAACGTGGGAAATGGCTTATAAAAGCGATTTGGGCCTCGAACTCGGTTTGTTTAAAGATTTTACGATCTTGGCAGATTACTTCACAGAAACGCGTAAAAACATTCTCCAGGGCAGGGCTGATATTCCGACGACGATGGGATTGCGACAAACTCCTCAGGCGAATCTGGGGGTTGCACAAGGCAAAGGCTTCGAAATGGAATTGAAGTATCAGAAAAGTTTTAATAAAAACTTGTGGGCTCAAATGTATGGTAATTTTACTTATGCTACCAGTAAATATAAGGAGTATGAAGAGGCGGATTACAGCGATGTCCCGTGGAAATCGCACATTGGACGAAAAATAAAACAGTCATGGGGTTATGTAGCTGAAAGATTATTCATTGATGAAGAAGATGTTAATAATTCTCCTGAACAATTATTCGGAAAATACGGTGCCGGAGATATAAAATATAAAGATGTTAACAATAACGGTCAGATCGATTCGGACGACATGGTTCCCATTGGATATCCGACTGACCCCGAAATTATCTGGGGAACCGGATTTTCCTTAGGATATAAAGCTTTTGATCTTTCCTGCTTCTTCCAGGGATCCGCCCGTTCGTCGTTCTTTATCAACCCGTCTAAAATCACTCCTTTTACAAGTAACGGGCAAGGAGCCTTATTGCAGTATATTGCAGACGATCACTGGTCCGAAAGCAATCGCAATATTTATGCTTTTTGGCCCCGCTTATCAGAGTATGCTGTTTCAAACAATAACCAAACGAGCACATGGTGGTTGCGTGACGGCTCTTTTATTCGATTGAAATCGGCGGAGTTCGGATATACGTTGCCGGAAAAATGGACAAAAAAATTTCATGTATCTATGTTGCGTTTCTATGCAAGCGGTACAAACCTTTTCGTTTGGTCTAAATTTAAGATGTGGGATCCCGAGATGGCCGGTAACGGTTTGGGTTACCCCATTCAAAGAGTTCTCAACCTTGGAATAAATATCAATTTTTAATGTAGGAATAAAATGAAGAATTTAATAAAAATAGTAACAGCAACTTTATTCCTGATGGGGATGGTAAGTTGTGATTTTTTAGACGTGGTGCCTAAGGATACCCCAACGCTTGAGCATGTGTTTTCCAATCGATCGGTCACAGAGAAATTTTTAAGAACGTGTTATTCTCACTTGCCCGATCCCACCGATCCATTATATTATCCTACTTATTTCACCAGCAGGGATGAATTTGATTGGGGATTGGAAGAGAGAGCCGGCAGATCGGTGGCCGGACAAATAGCTAGCGGATATCAGAATACGAATGATCCTTATCAGAATTATTGGTCGGGACGGCAGGGAGGTGATAATCTATATACCGCTATTCGTGACTGCAATACTTTTTTGGAAAATATTTATACACCTCAAGATATTGAGGCTTCTGAAAGAGTGCGTTGGATAGCCGAAGTAAAATTCCTGAAAGCCTATTATCATTTCTTTTTGATGGAGTTATACGGCCCTATTGTATTGGCAAAGGATAATTTCCCTCTTGACGCTTCTGGTGAAACAGTGCGACTATATCGTGAGCCGGTAGATGAGTGTGTAGATTATATTGTGGAATTGTTGGACGAAGCAATATCCGATTTGCCCTTAACGCTTCCTGATCCTGCTTCGGAACAGGGGCGAATCTCACAGACCATTGCATTGGCCGTGAAAGCCAAAGTTTTGACATGGGCAGCAAGTCCCTTATTCAATGGAAATACCGATTATAAGGGATGGATCGATAGTCGTGGAAAACAATTAATATCCGATACTCCCGATCCTTCCAAATGGGAAAGAGCTGCTACAGCCATCAAAAATGCAATTGATACCTGTCATCTTGCGGGGCTTAAACTATATGACTTTAATAAATATGCAACGGCGAATTGTTATAATATGAACGATACGCTGGTTCAATTAATGACCATTAGAAAGGCGATTACGGAGGATGTAGAGAAAAATACAGGCGTAATATGGGCAACACAAGAAACTTTTGCCGGCGGAAAGGGAGGGTCCAATTCTTTAGGCTTTAGTGTTTTGGGTGATATGCTAAGGATGCTCTTCCCGTACTTGTATGCCCAAGATCAGAGGTCTTATGTTAATTACTATTATGCTTCATGGCACATGTCTGAACTATTTTATACCAATAACGGCGTGCCGATGGATGAAGATAAAAATTTTGATTATTCAGACAGGTATGGTTTACAAATGGCAACTCCAGGAGATAAACATGAATCGTATATTGCTACGGGAGAAACGACCGTAAAGATGCATTTTAACCGCGAACCCCGTTTTTATGCGGATTTGGGGTTTGACAGAGGTTATTTTGAATTGGCCACTACCACAAATAATGGGGGGGCTTCCTTCAATCCTTTTTTTAAAATGCGTCCAGGTGAAGTTAAAGGAGAGAATAAGATTGTAGGATATACTCCTAAAAAGATTATTCCATTTGAATCATCCTGTAGCCAAGGTGATGATAACAAAAGCTATACACCGTATGATTATCGATTCCCCTTGATTCGTTTGTCGGATTTGTATTTGCTTTATAGCGAAGCGTTGAATGAAGTGAAAGGGACGCCTGATGATGAGGTCTATTATTGGATCGATGAAGTCAGAAAGCATGCGGGATTGAAGGGTGTGGTAGAATCTTGGAGAAGTACATCTACTAATCCCAATAAGCCCTCAACTAAAAACGGAATGCGTGAAATTATCCAGAAAGAACGGTTGATTGAATTAGCTTTTGAAGGACAGCGCTTTTGGGACGTCCGCCGTTGGAAAATAGCTGATAAATATTGGACGCTTACGCCTACCAAATGGAGCGATTCAAAAGTCGCGGAAGAGTATTATGTTCCTGTAAAATATGCTCCGACACGGCAAGTTACATTTAAAGACTACTTGTATCCTTTAAGAAACTATGATATAAGGGTCAATACAAATTTGGTTCAAACCTATGGTTGGCAATAACCGGAATAATATATTAAAATAATGAAAATAATAAAAATAAGCTATATGAAAAAAGCAGGTAATGTTATAATGATAGCGTTGGCTCTCGGCTCATTGCTCTTTTTTGCCTGTAACGATGAGAATAAAGAGACGAAAGGGAAATGGAATCCCGGGCCGATAGAAGAGTACTCGATTACCCCGATTAACGGAGGGGCTACCATTACCTATACTATTCCGAATGATGAGGATATATTGTATGTAATGGCGGAATATGAACGAAACGGAAAAATATTTACCGATAAATCTTCCGTATATAAAAATTCACTCACTATTGAAGGATTTCATAACGTGGATAAGGTCCAAGCAAAAATCTATAAAGTGAACAGGCAAGAACAAAAATCAGAACCTCTTGCTGTGGAGTTCACACCATTGGAATCGCTTATTAGTATTGCTAAGAAATCATTAAAAGTGCAAGCGGCATTTGGTGGGGTTTTTGCTAAGTGGGATAATCCTGAGGCTACTGAACTTGGGATAAGACTGATGATGAAAGATACGATAGGAAACAGCGATAAGTTGATTACCGGCGAAATGTATTATTCAACGACTAAAAATGAAAAATATACTTTCAGAACCTATGATGCGGTGGAAACCGATTTCGCTATCGCTTTCGAAGACAAATGGGGAAATATATCGGATACGATAAGGTTTACGACTACGCCGCTTTTCGAAACGATGGTTCCTAAACCGTATGCCGATTTCCGTTCATCTATTCCATATGACAATACTACAAATTTAGGTCCTAATTTCCCATTCTCGAATTTATACGATAATAAAGTCAATACATCTGCTCATGGCTGGTTGACAACAAGCGGAAGTAGCGGCCTTTCCATTACATTCGACCTGAAACAGGTGGTTCAACTCAGCCGTATTGTGAGACATCCTTACCATATAAATTCTCTTTACGGGCAGGCAAATATTACAGATTTTGAAGCTTGGGGAATTGATAAAATCGATTACGATAAAATTGATGACAAATCTTATTGGCTGGATTCATTGAGTGTCCGGTGGGGCGCAATTAAGGGCGTTGACGCTACAACTGTCCTCCCTGATAAAACATTTAAAGACGATTGGACATATTTGGGAAGAAATACCGTTCCGGCCGGGCTCACTTCCACCGAACAAAACGCCCTGTCTGCAAGCGGAGTGGAAAGTGAAGTCCCCGTGGAGGCCAAACCGGTGCGGTATGTCCGGATTTTTGTCCGTGGCATTACCTTTATTACTCCGCCTCCTTCAACTAACTATTTCTCCAGCTCCGAGTTCACTTTTTATGGTGATACTAAGGTCCCACAGAATTAAAATTATAATCAGATGAAAAAAATGAATAAATTAATTTCAATAATGGTGAGCCTGCTGGCAATCCTCTTTTTTGCCATCTCTTGCGATGATATGAATGATATTCAAAAGGAATATGCAGAAAAAGGAGAGCAGGTTTATTTAGGGAAAGTGGATTCTCTTCAATCGTTCCCGGGATTTGAAAGGACCAAGATAGTCTGGTATATCGGTTCCGATCCGAAGATTGAGCAAACGATTATTTATTGGAATATGCGGAAAGATTCGGTTGTAAAAGATTTTGTCCGTACTACTTCGGGTATACAGAAAGATTCGATTGTTATTGAAAATCTGCCTGAAGGTTCGATGTCTTTTGAATTTCGGAATATCAACAGCAAAGGACAGACTTCTTTGTATTCTTCACTTACGGCGACTATGTGGGGTAAAGATTTTGCTGAGGGGTTAAATGCAAGAGAAATAGAATCTCGAAATTTCGATTACGAACAGTCGCGTTATGAATTGAATTTGTCTCTCACCTCTAAAGGGGATAGCGTAGTGTATTCGCAGATAGTTTACACGGATAGTAAAGGCACGGAAAGAACGATCAGGATTGAAAGAGAAACCAATAAGATTGAATTATCCGATTTTACCGATGGTATGGAATTTCGTTTTCGGACTGTATTCTTTCCTCCTCAAGGAATTGATACGGTTTACAACGAGTACGCGGTCTATAAAGCTCCTACAGCTGTGTTTGAAAAGGGAACAAAATTATCTCTCTTAGGAAATATACAAAGCAACTATTTTCAACGTGACGGAAAATATTTGTATGAATGGAATAAGGGCGGCGATTTGATTATATATGCTTTGCAGGAAGATGGTTCTTTTGCCTATACCGAAAAATATGAGGGTATAGTACCTCGGAATGTTTATAGGGATTTCTTTTTCTATGATGATGATAAATTTATAGCGATCAGCACGGATCATAAGGTTACGATGCATAAAATAACGAACGGTAAACTTGTTTCAGTCGGAAATGTTTTAGGCACAGGTTTTAATATGTCAAAATTCTTGCCTGCAAAAGGTTTCTTCTATTCTGTTGGCGACTATACGCTGAAAACTTGGTTCGCCAAAAATGATGCGACATGGGCAAGTTCAAACGGCTTAACAGTCGCGACGAATTTTAGATATGATCCTTGTGTGCTGTTTAATTTTAAGTATCTTATTGGAATAGATGCGAAAGGCTATTTGCATAGTATTCCTATTTCGACGACTGGTAGGCTTGGAAATGAGGATGCGATTGGTAGCGGTTGGAACCGATTTGTAAAAATAGTGAGTGTCGGAGAGAAATTATTGGGCCTCGATAATAACGGGGATTTCTATGAATTCGATTTTGATGCCACTAATTCCTATTGGGTTTTGGACAAGTGATCGATTACATTTTAATTATTCAAATAACTGTCCGCAACTTTCAAAAGTGGGCGGACGGTTATTTGTTTTTTTCAAGTATACGAATGAGTGGATGAATATATTCTGTAATGATGAAAAATAGTTTAGGATGGAAATAAAAAAAAGTGTTTTAGGACTGTCCATTTTTTTGTTTTGGCTAGTGGATGCGTAAATAAATTAAATAAGAATACCCCTTCGCCTCAAAATTCAGCTTTATCACAAGAGGTCTTTTCTCCTGAGAAAAATAGCTACAAGTTAGTTTGGGAGGATAATTTTGATGGTATTACTTTAGATACGACAAAATGGATACATCGTGGCACAGGTCCTCGTCGTATTGGTTATAATGACCCTTCTATGGTGAAAGTGAGTGATGGAGATTTATTATTAATGTACGATATCAAAAAAGATAGTATTATGGCAGGTGCTGTTGGTACGCAAGATACTTATCAAACGACTTATGGATATTTTGAATGTCGGGCGAGAATGCAGAAAAGTCAAGGTCCATGGGCCGCTTTTTGGTTGCAATCTCCTCAGATATCAAAAGGAGAAGATCCTGGAAAATTCGGTGCTGAAATTGACATATTTGAATATATGAAAGAGTATGGGGATACAATGACGCATGCTTTACATTGGGCGTATGGTCCCAATCAAAAATCTTCCGGTAGATTATTAAGTACTCTTGAGGGATTATCTGACGGATTTCATACATTTGGCTTGGAATGGACACCTGAAAAGTATATTATTTATATGGATGGATTAAAGTTCCATGAACGTACCGATGGTTTGTCTCATACAGATGAATACATGATTTTGAGTATGGAGATTCCTGCGACCTTAGAAAATTTAAAAAAGGCATGTGCGCCGGATACTTTCATTGTTGATTATGTAAGGGTCTATAAAAAATAATACCTTCTATAAAAAAAAGTATATGTTATGAGAAAAGTTTTTTTTGTTGTTTTAGTATCTTTATTATTAGTCAATTGTTCTCAATCTCGAAAGTTGCCTTCTAGTCATTTACAGTGGAAATTTAGTGATGATGGTTGGGTTTTAAAGAAAGAATTTGATAAAAACGAATATGAAAAATTCTTTGCGATCGGGACATGGCATGTACCGGGTTACGCTTTTACCGATTCTGTAGAAACAGATGAAAAGAGTTATGAAAATAATGCCTCGCTTTTTAAAAAGAAAACCGATCCTTTTAATATGGTCTTTATGACTCCTGGTTTCCAGAAAGACTACATGACTGATAAAATACATATTATCAATCCTTTTTCTCCTATTTTACATCATTATTTGGATAGCATTCCCGAATTGCCTAAGGGTAAAGATAAGGACTATTACCGTGTCCAGTATTTAAAAAAGGTTGTCAACACGGCTGATTTTGATCAATATCTTGATACCGAAATAAAAAAAGTGTTGCAAAATCTTCCGAATGAGCGATACCTGTTTTCCCATATTGATGAGATTGCTTTAGGCGGGGTAAGTCGATGGGCTATTCCCCCTTCAGTGGGAGCGAAATTCAATCAGAAGGTAAAAGAAAATGATAAAGATGCGCTTATTTTCGTGGATTTGTTAGGGCATTGTAGAGGCACTACTTATTTTTTCGAACAATCCTATCTTCGTAATCATGATGCTCTACCGGAAGAGCCTCCTTATGAATTGCTAAGCGAAAGTGCTCGTAAATGTGAAATTCCTTTATTGGGATTTTTTAAATCATATAATGATATGCCTGTTTATCAATTCGATAATGGGAAGTATGATTATGCGGATTATGGGTTTGAAACGTTAAAATCCAATTGGTATGAAAATGCTAAATTGATAGCACAGGACTATAAAGGATGTGGAGATGTATTCGGCATAAATGCTTTTTGGGATTTTTCGAATTATCCTGTTTTATCGGGAATAACAGTAGATGCCCTTCGTGCCGGATTAGGTGCAGATACTCCTATATGGATTTATTTTGATGGCAATGGGTATGCAAGGCCAGCAGGCGTATCTCCTGAAATGTATGTTGAGTTGGTTAAATGTCAAATTTATACGGCTGTTATTCATGGAGCTACGGGTATTTTATTTTGGAATGATTGGAGTAAAAAACCGGAAGTTTTTGATACTTTATTGCCGATGTTGAAAGAATTGAATAAAAATTTATCTGTTATAGAGTTGAAAACAGTTGATAAGAAGATTGATAATAATTTGCATATCTTGATTAAGCAAGACGAGAAAGGTCAAAAGTATATAATCGCAACGAATACAAGTAAAACGGATGAGTTGCAACTTATTATTCCCACTATTCAGAAAAAAGAGTTAGCTCCTTTGGAAGTTTTTATTTCCCCATTTCAATAATTTAGACAAAGATTGTATGGTATGGAGTTGTGAGTTTGTTCAATAAAATCATCAACTGTCGTTCAATAAAATGAAAAAAAATATTTATACTATTTTGTTTGTCTTATTAATAACTAAGACGCCCCTATTTTGCAATGAAGCAAATCCATATTATACTTTCTTGAAATCGGACACGTTATATATCGGGAATGATTTGATAGAAAGAAAATTTCTCTGGAATAATGGAAATTTGATCACGATTTCAATAGAAGATAAAAAGAGCCGGCAATTTTGGATCAATGAAAAACAAAATCCTGATTTTTTTATTCCACAACAAAATCAGACGGCTTCCGGCGGTAAATGGCAATCGAAAGAAGTTGAATCTAAGATAATGCCGAAGCATCTGGAAGTGATAATTGAATACACGCTCGATCAGTTACAAATCAAAAAAATATACCGTATATATATAAATTCTCCAGCTATCGCTTGCGATCTTTATCTGAAAGGAAAAGCGAAAGGGACATGGGTTGTTAAACAAAAAGAGCTTGCGGAAGTGGGATATATTGAATCCAGAAAGATCCTTTCCCAATATAACGAGATACCTGTGATGGATCAGGTTGTCTTAGGCGGCAAGCATTGGGGGATAGATGCGGTGGAATTTCTCGATATGTCCGATTATAATAACACGTTGGTGAAATCGTATAACACTCATTCGTACCATGAAAACGTCCACAGAGGCAATCTCCTGTTTTTTGAAAATAGAGAGTTGGATAAAGGTTTGTTTTTTTTGAAAGAAGCTGCCTGTTCTGCCACTCAACTTTCTTATCCGGGAGCTGACTTTATAACGAATTTCGGTCAAGTTAAAATAATCGGGTTAGGATTGACTGCCGCTGATCTCGATGAGGATGAATGGACGAAGGCTTATGGTTTTGTGGTGGGAACTTATAGCGGGGGAGAACTTCAGCGTTTAACCGCTTTACGCGAATATCAGAAGAATATTCGCAAACAACTTCCTGATCGGGATGAAATGATTGTAATGAATACGTGGGGAGATAGAGGTAGCTTAACCAGATTAACGGAAGATTTTTGCAAAAAACAGATAGATGTTTGTGCTCAGATGGGAATTACCCATTTTCAACTTGATTATGGATGGCAGGTGGGTAGTGATGGAGGTGCGTACCAAAATATATATCAAAAAAATCCAGACTTTTGGACCCCTAATAAAAAGTTGTTTCCTAATGGTTTGGATCCGATTGTGAAAAAAGGAAAAGAATCGGGAGTGGAAGTAGCTCTTTATTTAAATCCTTCGCTTTCCAATGATAATGAAGACTGGGAAAAGGATGCGGATGCCTTGATTAAAATGTACAAAGAATATGGAATAAAGATGGTCAAAATTGATGGGCAAAAGATGCCTAATAAATTGGCTGAAACAAGAACCCGCAAAATGTATGAAAAGGTTATGAGGGAAACCGATGAGAACATGTTCTTTAATCTGGATATTACGGCCGGTGTCAGAGGAGGCTATTTTGTGTTTACGGAATACGGAAATTTATTTTTGGAGAATAGGTACACCGAATGGGGAAATTATTATCCGTATAAAACATTGAGAAATCTGTGGATGCTGTCAAAATACATTCCTGCTGAGAAATTATTGATAGAATTTCCCAATAAATGGAAGAATCAGGATAAATATTCCGAAAATGATTCTTTTGCTCCAGCCAATGATTCTTTTGATTATCTATTTGCTACTACGATGGCCGCTCAACCGTTGGCATGGATGGATGTAGCGGACCTGCCTTCAGAAGCTTTAGCTACTCAGAAGCTGATCAAAAAATACCGAAGCGTTCAACATGATTTTCACAAGGGCGTTATTTTACCGATAGGAGAGGAACCTTCGGGAAAATCATGGACCGGTTTTCAATCCATAAATGGAGGAGAGGGCTATTTGCTTATTTTCAGGGAACAAGCATCCAATGATACGGAGAATATCGAAACATGGTTACCAAAAGGCTTAATGATAGAATTCACTCCTGTTGCAGGAGACGGAGTAAAGTTTAAGCAACAGGTTTCGGAAAACGGGACTATTTCCGTTCAACTTCCGGAAACGAACACCTTTGTTTTGTATAAATATGTACTAAATTAATTTTAAACAAATTGAATAATATGAATAATCGCCGAGATTTTATAAAGGAAACTCTATTGGGAGGGCTTGCTCTCGGAACTTTCGGATTGCCAAGTTATGGAAGCAACAGAATATACGAAGTAGCTCAGAAAAAGCAACCTATTCCCAAAAGGAAAGGAAAGTCCGTAATGGGATTAAAATGCGAACCGCTTCCGGTTGTTCGAATAGCCGTTATCGGTTTGGGAAGAGGCAATAGCGCTGTTTATCGTTTAGCAAGAATTGAAGGCGCTGAAATTGTGGCGTTGGACGATTTGGTTCCTGCCAGACTCGCTGCAGCTCAAAAGAATCTAAAAGATGCCGGTCGTCCCGAAGCGGTTGCTTATTCAAAGGAGGATGATTGGAAGAAAATTTGTGAACGGGATGACATTGATTTAATTTACAATGCAACGCCTTGGGATTTACATGTTCCTATCGCTGTGTACGCTATGAAGCATGGCAAACATGTCGCCATCGAGGTTCCGGCGGCCATGACTGTTGAGGATTGCTGGGCTTTAGTAGATACAGCCGAAGAAACGCAACGTCATTGTATGATGTTGGAGAACTGTTGTTATGATTTCTTCGAGTTGACCACCTTAAATATGGTTCGTCAAGGAGTATTCGGGGATATCTTCCATGGAGAATGCGCGTATATTCATGATCTGAGGAATCAATTGGATCGAAGCGATAATTACCACAATACATGGAGGGTCGATCATTATACCCGTCACACCGGAAATCCATATCCGACACACGGATTAGGCCCAATTGCTCATACGATGAATATCAATAGAGGGGATCGGTTCGATTATCTTACTTCCATGTCTTCCAATGAATACGGATTGACATTATATGCAGAGAATAAATATGGCAAAGATTCTCCGGAAGCAAAAGCAAATTATAAATTGGGCGATATGAATTGTACGATTGTTCGAACGGTTAACGGACGAACGATCTTAATCGAACATAATGTAATGAGTCCCTGTCCTTATGATCGCCTTCATAAGCTATTTGGAACAAAGGGATATGCCGTTAAGTATCCGGAACAAAGGATTGCATTGGATCCTAAAGCCCATGAATTTTTAAGTGAGGATGAATTCAAAGCGATCACGAAAAAATATGAACATCCTTTGTCGAAGTATATCGGTGAACAGGCTAAAAAAGTGGGAGGACATGGAGGAATGGACTATATCATGGATTGGAGACTGATTTATTGTTTAAGAAACGGGTTGCCCTTGGATCAGGATGTGTATGATGCAGCTACTTGGTCGAGTATTGTCGATTTAAGTGAAAAATCGGTACTTAATAGAAGCAATTCGGTAGATGTCCCCGATTTTACGAGGGGCGAGTGGCAAAAAGCTAAACCGTGGCCTATTATAGATATGGAGAAAGTATTGTTTTAAATTACCTTGTAATATGGAAGAAAGTAGAAGAAATTTTCTTAAAAAAGTAACGATCGGTGGTGTCGGATTGAGTTTGGGCTCGAATATATATGCTGAAGAATCTGTTTTTACTTCAACCGGAAAAGCTCCTCGCAGGAAAATGGGAGAAAAGCAATCTTTTAATATGTGCGGATATCGTGCTCCTAAGTTGGAAACCGTCAGAGTAGGATTTATAGGAATCGGCAATCGCGGATATTCCAATCTTAACCAAATGACTTTTTTGGAAGGCGCGCAGATAAAAGCGATTTGCGATATTGTGCAATTCCGTATCGATGAAGTTCAACAATTGCTTGTAAAAAGGAAATTGCCGAAAGCTCAGGTTTATACGGGGAGCGAGGAAGCATGGAAAGGAATGTGTGAAAATCCCGATATCGATTTGATCAGCATTGCTGTTCCGCGCGGACCTCTTCACGCACAGATATCGATTTATGCCATGAAGTGTGGTAAGCACGTTGCCGTAGAGGTTCCCGGCATATCAACCGTAGATGAAGCCTGGGAAGTCGTAGAAACTTCGGAACGCACAAAGAAACATTGTTATATGATGGAGAATTGTTGTTACGACTTCTTTGAGTTGTTGACATTGAATATGGCTCGACAAGGGTTTTTCGGAGAAGTGTTTCATGCAGATGCCGGCTATCTTCATCATCAGACGCTTTATGAAAAAACCAGGGACTTAAACATGTGGCGTCTGGAAGAAAGTCAGCATCATAACGGAAATGTCTATCCAACGCATGGGTTAGGCCCTGTTTGTCAAGTGATGGACATTAATAGAGGGGATAAATTGAATCACATGGTATCCATGTCTTCCGATGATTTCATTCTGGGCAAGAAAGTCGCGGAGCTTGCCCAAAGCGATCCGTTTTATAAAAAGTATGACACTCGTTCCTATAGGGGAAATATGAATACCTCTATTATCAGGACGGAAAAAGGAAAGGCCATCATGCTTCAGCATGATACGACGACTCCGAGAGTCTACTCCCGCATACATGGTCTAACCGGGACAAAAGGGTCTGTTCTAAAATATCCTTCACCCGGTAGAATCTCTTTGGGAGACAAATGGCTTAGTGATGAGGAGATGAAAAAAGCGGAAGTACAGTACATGCCTGAAATAGAAAAACGGATAGGCGAGATGGCCAAAAAAGTAGGAGGTCATGGCGGCATGGATTTTTTAATGACCTGGCGGTTGATTGACTGCTTGAGGAACGGACTTCCAATGGATATTGATGTGTATGATGCCGCTTCATGGAGTGTGGTTACTCCTTTAAGTCAATGGTCTATAGCCAATGGTTCAAAGCCTATCGATATTCCGGACTTTACGCGCGGAGCGTGGAAAAGCAACCGGCCGGTAGATATTTCTTTGTCGGAAGGGAATACCACAAGGGTAAGGAAATAACATGCAGTATGCATAGCAGAAGAAATTTTTTTAAAAAAATGACCTTAGGAATCATGGTCATGTATATGATGTCGTCGGCATTCTCTGTTGCAAATCATAATATGGAGAAAACAAAGAAATATGTAAAAATAGAAAAGCCTGCGAAAACAAATAAAATAAATAAATTTCCTATAAATTACAGATATGCCGGATGGCGAGGTGGTATAGGGGTTGCCTTTGGGCAACCGGCCGCCAATATTCCGGATATTACTGAACTCGGGCTTGATATTGTTTGGGGAGGGGAAGATCCCCAGCGCGCGGCCATGCTCGATATAGCCGTATTCCATTATTGGAATTCTGTGGTGGAAATTTCGCTGAAAGATCCGAACGGAAAATTTGATTTCAGCCAACTGAAAGATAAAGACCAAGCTGCAAAATTGGCATTTGATAAATTTGCGCAATTACGTTATGGTATTTCAGGGCTTTCACAATATGCAACGGTAAAATATACTCCGAAGGGAGCGTATGGAGATGTGTATGGAGAAATGGATTTGTCGTCGACTAATCCTCTTGCAAAAACAGTTGTATCCAGCCAATTGAAATCGTTGACAGAAAAAGGTCTTAAACATGGCGGTTTAGCATTAGATAATGCCGGTAAAGTCCCTGGATTTTTTTTGGAATATCTTCAAAAGACTTTACATCCGAAAGGTTTTGGCATTGCCACGAATGGTGGATTGGAAAATTTATATCATTATATTGATTTTTTTGGAAATGAGGGTTTCCAATTTTCTCAACGAACAATGAAAGATATGCGGGCAAAAGGATTCAATGGTATTCTTGGAGAGTTCGTTACACGTCATTTATCGTCGGGAGAATTAGAAAAATATCTGAAACATAAACAGTTTAATGGTATTGTATATTTTGGTTATACCGATGGACGGGATAGGGCTGCGGCTACTCATTATTCGTTCTTTCATTGCCGTCCCGATATTTATGATCATCAACGATGGATGCTGCGCAAAATATTGCCATTGAGTAAAGCCATGTTTGAAGCCGGACCTCAAAATAATTCATATGCCCATATTCTTCTCAATAAGAAAACAAGAGAAACAGAACGGACTAACAATCAAAAGAATCATATTGATGTCACGGGAAGGGTAATTGAGCCGAATGTGGTCGAATCAGACCCGAATGATTTATTTGAGGGAACCCTTTCCCTTGATGGCAGTATTAATAGATATGGTAACGACCTTAAAAAAGGAATTTATTTGTACATTAACTCAAATGAGTCTGGAATTATTGAATGGAATGCTGATAGTATGGGGGTGAAAGCGAATATGATTGTTTTTGACGAATTCTCGGAAACTACTTTAAAACACCAAAGAAAAGGCGATATAATCCGCTTCAAAACGTTGTCGGGTCCATCTTTAATTCAATTAGGAGATAAGAAGACTGTGTCGAGTAATATTTTTTCACGTATTTCTAAAATATTTGAGTCGCAATTATTACAACGACAAATGGATGAGAAATTTGGAATAGGATATTCGCAAAAGGCCATAACAATGCCCCCAATAGAAAATAATAATGCCTCTTTAGCCGATTTTGATAAACCTCTGAAACCGTGGGAACCATTTTGTCAAGGGTATATCATTGATTTGAAAACAAAAAAATCAGGAAGAGGCAGTTTACGTACGGATGGAAATATATACTCGGTTTATAACGGTCAGTGGACTTACTATAATCGTCAGGGCGCAGCGCAGTTTGTTACATTAAACCAATCTCAACCCGTTCCTTTGAGTCTCAAAGCATTTAGTAAATCAGTAAACGTGAAAAAATCAGAGTTGAAATCGATTACGGAAACAAACCGAAGGGATCATTTAGGCGAACGTTTAGGGTATTATTATGCCATGCATCTTTATCTTGATTATCAGGATGGAAATTGGCCGGAGATTCACACATTTGCCTTTTCTCCGGGAACACATGACTGGGAAGAAGGTGAAATTATAGTTGTTCCCAAAAAGGCCGTAAAAACAGCGATGGTTTTGATTGAATTTCATCAGCCGGAGGGCACCGCATGGTTTGATGATTTTAGCCTTACTGAAAAGACGGATCCTAAACGTAATCTTTTAGCGAGTGCGGATTTTGGAACCGATGATATTTTGTCGGATCAAGCGAATGCTCAGGAATATAACCGGAAAATTAAATGCTTGATGTCGAATATGGATAAAGTTCAAAATCATATTAATATTTTAGAATTAACGAAGTTGGAGGATGAAATTTCGGAGATTAAAAATTGGCTTCTTACTCAAGATGTTGCTAAAATGTATGGACGAGAGATGCGGGATCTTACGGATGCACAACATAAGTTACATATTTGTCGACAACTATTAGGAGAATGGATGAAATAATAAAATTAAAATGGCTTCGTAGAAAACTTCAGGATTTGTATGAAGATATAAATGAATATGAAAAAAGGATTATTACTTTTAGTTTTTGCCTCTTTATGTGGAGGATTATTTGCACAAAAATTTGATTTGGCAAAAACTCCGCCAATGGGTTGGAATAGTTGGAATAAGTTCGGTTGCCTGGTAAATGAGGAAGTCGTGATGAAAGCCGCAAAATCTATGGTTTCTAGCGGAATGCGGGAGGCTGGCTATGAATATATTGTAATTGATGATTGTTGGCAAATCTCCCGAGATGAAGAAGGGGAGATTGTCGTGGATACAATTCAATTTCCACATGGAATGAAATATTTAGCCGATTATATACATTCTTTGGGACTTAAGTTCGGAATTTATACATGTGCGGGACTTACTACTTGTCAAAAGCGACCGGGCTCTCGCGGTTATGAATTTCAAGATGCTCGCACCTATGCTCGGTGGGGCGTTGATTATTTAAAAGTTGATTGGTGCTATGCTACTCCCGGACAGAACTCGTTCGCCTCTTATTCTCTAATGCGAGATGCTTTATATGCAGCGGGTCGTCCGATTGTTTTAAGTATTTGTGAATGGGGGGAAACACAGCCTTGGACATGGGCAAAAGAGGTCGGGCACTTAGGGCGCACGACTGGAGATATTAGAGACAACTGGGATTCTATGATCAACATTGTTGATGCAGAAAAACCTCTTGCTAAATACGCTGAGCCCGGATATTGGAATGATCCCGACATGTTGGAAATAGGAAATGGAGGTATGACTACCAACGAGTATAAAACTCATTTTTCGATGTGGTGTATGTTGGCAGCTCCATTAATGGCTGGTAACGATTTATCGAACATGTCGGAAGAAACCATGTCTATTCTGACGAATGCGAACCTGATTGCTGTCAATCAAGATAAATTAGGGCAACAAGCTGTTTGTATCCGTGAAAGCGGGGGTTATGAAATATGGATCAAAAATTTGGTCAATAATGAAAAAGCTGCTTGTCTTTTAAACCGAAGCGATGAAGAAAAAGAAGTATTAGTGAATTTCAACAGATTGTTAAGGGTTAAAGGAGAAAGCGATCCTCGCTATCAATTGTATGAGGACTCTTATGAATTGACAGACTACAAAATTTTGGATTTATGGGAAAATAAAGAGTTCAAAATCACAGGAGATTATAGGATCATGATTAAGATTCCTCCTCATTCTGTAAAGGTTTACCGGTTTATAAAAAAGGGGAAATAGAGAGAGCGCACAAGATATGTGGAGAGGACGAGAATAGAATTTTCCTCTGGACATAAGGAATGAAGTTTAATGATTAATTGATTTGGCACAAAAAGTATTTTTATAAAACAAAGGAATGATGAAAAAGATTGCAATCGTATTATCCGTGTTTTTTATATTGTTTGCGAGTTGTATTTCGACAGAAAATCACAGAGATTACAGTAAACTCAGAAAGAATAATTTATTGAATATAAAAGGCACATACGCATCTCCCCCTCGATTGGAAAATGGCCGGGTGGATGTCCGTAAATTAGTGTATGAATTGAAAGATTTGAATGCAAATACTTATAATTGGTTGATTTGGAGCGGAGACAAAGATTGGGATGATCTCCAATTATTTCTACCGTTGGCAAAAAAGAATAAAATCGATGTTTGGGTTACCGTTGTTCCCTTTTCGGAAGCAAAACCAAGAACGAAGTGGTCGTCTGAACCTTTTGGTACCGATTACGTAAAATGGGCGCAAGAGATAGCGACTCTGAGTTTACAATATTCCAATATTAAAGCATTGAGCATTGATGATTTTGTGGCTTGGAATCTTCAGTTTTATACGCCGGAATATACGGCAGAGTTCGTAAATGCGATGCGAAAAATAAATCCCCACTTGGCTTTTGTTCCTTGCATTTATTATAATTCTACCAAAATAACCGATTATTCCAAAGATTATTTGCCTTATTTTGACGGTGTTTTATTTCCTTATAAGGCAGAATCTTCCGGAAAAGAAACATTAAACAGGTACGATCTCCTTGTCAATGAAATAGACAGTTTACGGAGAATGTTTAAAGATTTGCCTTTGATTATTGATATCTATTCGAGTGCCCATTCGAAAGCAGGTTCTTCGACCCCGTCCTATGTCTCAGAGATGATAAAATTATCGAGACAATATGGAAATGGCGTGTGTATTTATACTCATCCCGATCCGGTCAAAGGAAAAGAAAAATATGATGTTGTTAAAGAGGAATTTTCAAAATAAATAGAAAGGCCATTAAAGTATGAGACGAATCATTGTTTTTTTTCTTGTTATCCTTGCGGGTACAGCGGGAGTAGATGCACAAAAAATATTAACTGTTAAGGATTCTCCATTTGAAATTTTTGTCAATAAGAATATTGAAATAAAATGGAAAGGGGAAAAATTAATAACCGGCGATTCCCTTTCATGGATATCGGATCAGACTGTCGGTAATTATGCCGAAACGTTCGAAGTATCTCGCTTTAAAGGATGGCAAATGACGAATGTTTGGAACCGCAAGTGCATAACTCCTTATCGTAGGGAAATCGGCTTGTCTCCGGATGGAAAAAAGATAGAATTAACTTTTCAGACGCATCAGGAAGCGTTGATGGATAATTATCCTACGCCTTATATCACTTATAAAGTTCTGTTACCGGCCTCTATGTTTGAAAATTCGACATGGGATGCTTTGTCCGGCCGTTCGTTTAATGCTCGTTGGAGCAGTGGTAAATTGACGACTTCCGTTCCGGATGGAAACATTGTAACCGGAACTCGGTGGATAACATTCAATACGCCGCAGGGAAAAGCGATAACCTTTGATCTTAATCCACAGGGGGTAACGACCTATTATTCGAGTGGTATTAATACAATGATGTCGCAATGGTCTATAGCAAAAAGAAAAGATGTCATTGAATTTTCCATTTCCGTTCCGGCTTCCAAGTCCGGCGGCGACCTGACAGGCAAACTGGTCATTTTTGAAGGAAATAAAGAGGATTATTTAAAGCATCATGCCGTTACTTTTTATCATTATTTTTCCGAACTTCCTGCTGAAAAATTGTTTTGCTTCAGTGAAAAGGCGGGAAAAGCCTTTCTGAATGCCGGTGTGGATAAAGTAGATAAGCAAAAAGGATATGGTTGGAAAAATCCTGAGGATATTCGGTTGGCAGGCGGTAATTTGTCCGGAGCCTTATATACTTCGTGTAATTCATCGCAATCCAATATTTTCAGTACATACGGGTTGCGCCCCGGATTGTATCTTGTCACCATTCGCAGTAGCGCTCTCGATAATAGTAAAGGGCCTTTTCATATTGCTTTAAATGGAGAAAGAATATACGAAAATATAAAAGTTCCGCAGGGGCAGGTTGCGGATATGACTTTCGTAAGATGGATAGAAGAGGGTAAAGCCGATATTGAATTTGAAGGAGATTGGGCTGCAAGCGTTATCGGATTCCAATTATTTATGCATAGTGAAGAAGATTATGAATTTCGGCGAGGAAATTGGATTAAGAAAGGCGGTTTTTGTCCGGGAATAATATTTGCCGATTATTATGATACTCCGCCGGTATATGGCAAATCGCTTACTTTCTCATCGCTTGCAGGAAAAGTGATGGAAGCGGATAGAATACCGGAACTTCCTGAATTGGAAACCGCCCTTCCCGACCAACATTCGAAACAATTGGAATGGAGATTCAATTCTCCTCTCGGATCGTTGGGACCGGATAACTGGGGAACATTTAATGAATTCAACACGCCGGCGAAAATAGAAAAGCGATTAAGTCAGGTTAAAGAAGGCGGAGTGGATGCCGTTATTTTAAACGGATTCCTTTTGAGGCACGCTGTACCTACTCATTTAGAACGGGTGGAGAAAAACATAAGTCAGATCGTGGAAATAGCACATGAGAAAGGAATGAAAATTATTGATCATCAAGACTTGACTATCTTGTGTAACGCCGATATGGGCTTTCGTTTTCTGGCAGCTCATCCGGACTATTTACAGCATAATCATACTAACGGATTACCTACGTGGGGAACATGCCCTGTAAATTCGGAATTTAAAAACGAATATTTCTTCCCGTATATTCTTAAACATATCAAGAATACCAAAATCGACGGATTTATGCTTGATGAATGTGCTTTTCATTATGCTAATTTTTGCAATTGTTCCCATTGCCGTAATTCATTTACGAAAGCTTCCGGATTGTTACTGCCTGATGATGAGACGGATCCTTTGTTACATAATAAGTCTTCGAAATTATGGAAAACATGGATTGAATGGCGGAAATATGCCATAGCTCAATGGCGGATAGATTTGAGTAATGCAACCCGTCAGATTAATCCCTATTTTTCAAATTTACAATATTATTCGGAAGGTGGATTTTTGAAAAACGATGCTGCTTATGCACAGGGAGGGGATTTGCCGCTTAGCGCCAAATCGATGGATTTTCTGGGAACAGAAATTATGAGCAGGGATGTTTGGGATGATTATCGCTATAATTTTACGAGTAGGAACATGTACAATAGTCTCAAAGAAACATACGGATCTCCCATCTACGGATTGGTGTATCCTAATGGAGTATTCGATTATGCGCTGATAGGTTGGGCGATGAACAATATGTTCGGGCAAACAACCTGGTCTTTAATTGATTTTGAAGGAGCGGAGAAAATGAATCGTTATACGGGTTGGCAGGAGAATATGAATAAAATAACATCGACCCCTTTTACGGATGTTGCGATTGTGTTTTCACGTATGACGCGTGACTGGTCTGTAAAAAATACGGTGAATTATCCTAAAGAGGTGATGGGAACGAGTCAGTTCTTGTCTGAAAGACATGTCCCCCATACTTTTATTTTGGACGATATGATATCTTCCAACGATCTATCAAGGTTTAGGATTTTGCTTGCGCCGGGCATGGATTGTATGTCAGAAAGTCAAGAAGTTAATTTGCGACAATTTATCTCTAAAGGAGGAACATTATTCATAACCGGAGAGGCGGGGATGTTCGACCCGTATGGCGAGCCCCGGAGTAGAAGGGCTTTTTATGACATCCTTTCTGACGCAAAGCTGACGGAAGCGAAGAGGAACGATTATATAGAGGTTGAATACGGGAAAGGACGGATTGTCTATTCCTTAAATAAAAACATGATGAATGAATTCTGTCAATCGATAAGGGAGACGAATATGGTGTATCGTTATAATCCTGATCCCGAAATTACCGCTCGAAATGAAAAGCTGATGCAGAATGTTATTCAAATGATGAACTTTAAGCCTGTTTCCATTCCTTCCAAAGTGCTCGTAACGGTTTATAAAGACCCGTCGCCGGGAAAAGAAACTGTAATGGTGCATTTATTAAATGCTGTGGGGGTAAAGGTGAAAGATGGGGATAAACTTCCTTTATCTAATCCTACATGGGAGTCGATAAAGGAAGATATTCGTTTTGAAATCGTATTACCTTCTTTCGGTAAAGCCTATTACGCTTCTCCCGACGCAGAAGGCCATAAAGAGATTCATGTGAAAAAAATAGAAGGGAATCGTTATAAAATCACAATTCCTAAAGGTACGATTGAAAAGTATGGAATTGTTTATCTCTCGTTGAGATAGTTTAAATATGTAATAAACTTACGGATAAAAATATAAATGAACAGACAAATGATAAATTATAGAAATCTCATTATTTTATTATCCTTCCTCTTCTGCCTATCGTGCAAAGGAGAACCCGAAAAGATTCAATCTGCTCAGGTAGAAACACTCGAAGCGAAGGATATCGCTGATGTATCGGCAGTTTGTAGTGGAAGAATTATCGACTCCGGTGACGGCGTTATTTCAGAGTATGGAATTGAAGTTAAAATGGACGGTAGTTATAAAAAATATCCCCACTCATTTTCTTCCGGCAATGAATTCGGCGTTACTCTAACCGGTCTTACTCCCGAATACACGTATCAATATCGGGCCTATATCAATGATGGCAATATTCAATACGGTAGTGAAAAAAGTTTTACGACTTTACCTTCCATTGAATATACGGCAACCCTTGATCAGGAATCCATTGCTACTCATTCAGCCGTCGTATTGTTTACATTTACCGATCGGCTCAAAGAGTGGGGCGTTTTTTATAGCGAAGGAAAACCGACAGTCAATGATCCGGTAAAAAAAGAATTTGCAAAAGCGGCTCTGACATTAGAGGAGCTAAAATCAGGAACGCATTATAATCTGTTGCCCTACGTAAAAGATAAGCAAGATAAAATCTCTTACTTACCCGAAATAGCCTTCACCACGGTCAAAGAGAAAGATGTCTGTGTGATCAATGGACGGTCGTATGTAGTGGATACCTTGCAGAATAAGCGCCGAGTCGGAGATGGAACAATCTATTATTCCATCGCTTTAGCGGAATATCCGTTAAAAGTGTATGTGTTGGAAGTCGATTTAACCGATCCTACGGTTCAGATCGAGACTTGTCTGGCTAAAGACAGCGCAGTAGCCACCGAACGTCCTACAAAAATGGTCGAAAGAAAAAAGAAAGAAGGATATAATGTTGTGGGTGCGATTAATGGCGATTTCTATTTTTATCAAGATCCCGTTGAAATAGGAATCCCCCGAAGCGGACAGTTTCATCAAAATAAAATGGTGACCAATCCCACGGGTAGAGCCGGTTTTGTATTGGGAGGAGACGGAAAGCCGTATATCGACCGGGTCGATTTCAAAGGCACTTTGAAAAAAGGGAGCGAATCTACTTCCATCCATACCGTCAATATGTTACGGTTAGAATCAAATGATAAATTAACTCCTAACCTAATGACCCTTTATACTTCGGCTTTCGGAAATACTACCAGCACTACGCCTGGAGGGACGAAAGTCGTCGTGCGTCCTAAAGTCGGGACGGATTTCTTTTTTACGGCCAATAAGGATTTTGAATGCATCGTGGAAGAAATTTATGATAATCCCGGACGTTCCCGTATTCCTAAAGGCCATGCCGTACTGCATGGAAGGGGAACGTCAGCGGATTTCTTGAAACAATTGAACGTGAAGGATGAAGTCACACTCTCATTAAAGACAGATTTAAGATCTGCTCCTGATCTTTTGCTTGATTTTAAAGAGATGGTGGGAGGAAGTGATAATATAATTTTAAAGAATGGGGTACGTGCAGAAGGGGATGATCTATATAACCCGAGAACAGGAATAGGTTATTCTAAAGATAAAACAAAAGTGTATCTGATGGTTGTAGATGGCAGACAAACAGATTCAAAAGGTTGTGGCATGAAAGATTTCGGAGAAATATTTCGATCTGCAGGAGCCTGGAATGCCGTGAATTTGGATGGCGGAGGGTCCTCTGTGATGATAGTCAATGACCAAATCGTTAATAAGCCGTCGGATGGAAGCGTCAGGGCGGTAGGTAACGGGGTTTTAATTACATCACAAAAAAAGTGAAAGATTTAAAAGTCCATTTTTGAGTGCTTATAAGTAATATAATTGAGTCCACCTTTTTTAAAGTGGACTCATAATTTAAGTTTTGTAAGGTGTGTCATTCGACTAAATGCTTCGCGTTATTCGCTTCGCGATAATGGCTAAAGTTATAATTTCCGTATAAGTTGCCAAAATAGATATATATTATGTTGAATTTAAAAAGATTATTAGTAATTATTCTCGTCTTTGCTATGTCTTGTGTTATAATGGCTCAAGATCGTTGGCAAATAAAAGAAGAAGGGAAAAGCATCCGTTGGAATATTGGTCACGACATACCTCATTACGATCATATCGAAATGAGCGGATTACAAATGTCCGTCGTTTTACGATATGGCGTAAATGCAGACGGCTCTTTTCGATTGGAAAGATCGGTGATTTGGCCGATGCTTAGAACATTACCTAATAATACGCACGCTAGTTTGGCTCAGCGTTTTTCAATAGACTATCCCTCATTGCTGATTGTTGATGGTTTAGCTTTAAGTGATGAAAAAGTTAAATCGATAGAACTTGACGGAAGGCTCATTGTGGTTAGTGAGTATTCTACAGGTTTTGTTAATACAAAACTTCTGGGGAAAGAACCTGTCAAAAAGATTGAAATTGTAAGGGTTCTATTTCCATCAACAGATAAACCTATTCTTTGTGAACGATATACGGTAAAAAATATATCAGATAAAAAAGTTTCAATAATGGTGCCTTCTCATAAAGACAGGTATAAAACAGACCCTCAAAAAGGGAAAGAAGGCAGTTATACCCTGATAACATCTATACAGGAGGGAGATAATGGATTGTATTATCTTAATCCCGGTGAGGAATATACATTTCATACTGCTATTCAAGCTTATAAAATAGGACAGAAAGAGATTGTTCCAGATGGAAAAACGGAAGAACTCAATCGTCTGGACTATGTGAATGAAGTAAAAACAAAATTACAATTTATTTCTCCTGATCCTGTTCTAAATACAGCCTTTGGCTTTGCAAAGATCAGAGCTTCCGAAAGTATTTATAAGACGGCTGGCGGCTTGATGCACGGTCCGGGTGGAGAGGCTTATTACGCTGCTATTTGGGCAAACGATCAGTGTGAATATGTAAATCCTTTTTTCCCTTTTCTAGGATATGGTATAGGAAACGCGTCCGCCTATAATTCATTTATGCATTTTGCCCGTTTTATGAACTCAGCATATACTCCTGTCCCCAGTTCAATTATTGCGGAAGGAGAAGATATTTGGAATGGCGCAAAAGACAGAGGAGATGCCGCAATGATTGCGTATGGAGCATCTCGATATGCTTTAGCGCAAGCCGACAGAAAGGAGGCGAATAATCTTTGGCCTCTTATCGAGTGGTGTTTAGAGTATTGCAAAAGAAATTTAAATGAAAAAGGAGTTGTAAAATCCAATACTGATGAGCTTGAAGGCCGTTTTCCTGCAGGTGAAGCGAATCTATGTACTTCTAGCCTTTATTATGATGCTCTAATTTCGGCCGGTTTTTTAGCGAAAGAATTAGGAAAGAATAAGGCTGTTCAATATCAGAAGGATGCTGAAATATTGCGGACAGCAATAGATAATTATTTCGGAGCGACAGTAGAAGGATTTGAAACTTATCGATATTATGAAGGGAATGATATTTTACGCTCATGGATATGTATTCCTTTGACTATGGGTATCTTTGAAAGAAAACAGGGAACGATTGATGCCCTGTTTTCTCACCGCTTATGGACAGAGAACGGTCTCTTAACGCAAGCGGGAACCAAGACCTTTTGGGATCGTTCTACTCTTTATGCTTTAAGAGGTGTTTATGCCGCTGGAGAAAGAAAAAAAGCGACAGAATATTTTAAAAGATATTCCCAACAAAGATTGTTGAGTGAGCATGTGCCGTATCCCATTGAAGCATGGCCGGAAGGAAGTCAGCGTCATTTGTCGGCTGAGAGCGGATTGTATTGTCGTATCGTAACGGAAGGCATTTTTGGAATTAAGCCTACCGGTTTTAAATCTTTCGATCTTACTCCTCAATTGCCGGATACTTGGGATAAGATGGAGTTAAAAAATATTTATGCGTTTAACGTCGCACCATTCGATATTGAGGTTAAAAGGAAATCGGATAAACAGGTGAAAATTATTATAAAACAAGGGAACAATATTTTAAAATCAATTCTTTCGCATAATGGAGCTAAATGTTCGATAATACTATAAAACGCTTCTCTGTTTGAGAAGAATAGTAGTCATCTTGTTATTAGGGAATCCGAATACATGAAGCCTTGTCATTTTGTTTTTAGTAAAAGAATTTTTTTCAATATGAATTTAAAATATTTTTTTTGTGTGCTCTTTCTTTCAACTTTTATCGGGGATAGGATATATGCTCAAGTGTCATTTGGTATTCCTCAAATGATAAATGAAGATTGGCTATTTCAATTAGGAGACGACCCAAAAGCTTTAGCTATGGATTATGACGATAGCAAATGGCGAAAGGTTGATTTGCCGCACGATTGGAGTGTTGAAGCCCCCTTGAGTCCCCATTTAGCCAGTTGTACCGGTTACTTGCCCGGAGGAATCGGTTGGTATCGAAAAGCATTGTTTATTCCTGATTTAGACAAAGAAAGAAAAGTATTCATTTATTTTGAAGGAATTTATAATAAAAGCGAGGTATATATCAATGGGCAATTATTAGGGAAACGTCCAAACGGCTACATTTCCTTTATGTATGATTTAACGCCTTACATACAATTCGGAAAAGAAAACATATTGTCGGTAAGGGTTGATCACAGCGAATACGCAGATTCACGCTGGTATACCGGTTCCGGAATTTATCGCAATGTCTGGCTTGTTTATTCCGATAAGGTACATATTGATCAGTGGGGTGTTTTTTGGCAAGCAAAAAATATAACCCGAAAAGATGCCGTATTGGACGTTCAAGTGAATGTAAAAAATGAAAGTTCTCAGAAACAGGATTTGACGGTATTTGTTGAATTATTCTCCGCTGAAGGAAAAATGGTGGCAGAAAAATCAAAAAAGATCTTAATGCGAGGATCCTCTCTTTTATCATCGACAGAACTATCGTTGAAAATCAAGAAGCCTGTTTTATGGGGAATGGAAAATCCATATCTCTACCGTTTGAGAACTTCCATTATAAGCGGAAACAAAGTTTTAGATGAAAGTGAGTTAACCGTAGGAATCAGAAGCCTTAAATTTGATCCTGATAAGGGGTTCGCTCTCAATGGGGAATGGATGAAAATAAAAGGTGTATGTATTCATCATGATGCCGGATGTTTGGGCTCTGCCGTTCCCCGGAAGGTTTGGAAACGACGATTACAGAATTTAAAGAAGATAGGATGTAATGCTATCCGAATGAGTCATAATCCTCAAGCTCCGGATGTGTATGACCTTTGCGATGAATTGGGCTTATTGGTTATGGATGAAGCTTTCGATGAATGGAAATATCCGAAGAAGAAATCGATTACGGGATGGAATACAGGGGTTCCCGGATATCAAGGAAGCTTTTCTTTCTTTGAAGAGTGGAGTGATCGCGATATTCGGGATATGGTTTTACGTAACCGAAATCATCCGTCGATTATTATGTGGAGTATCGGTAATGAAATTGATTTTCCGAATGATCCTTATTCGCATCCGGTATTAGAAACTGCAACCTTTAATCAACCGAGTGTTATCGGTTATTTGCCTGATCATCCGTCGGCGGAAGAATTAGGAAAAATTGCGAAACGGTTGGCCGGTAACGTAAGGTCTTTAGATACTTCGCGTCCTGTTACGGCTGCATTGGCCGGAGCGGTAATGTCCAATGAGACTGAATATCCTTTTGTTTTGGATATTGTCGGATACAATTATTCGGAATTTCAGTATAAGGAAGATCACCTTCAATATCCGGAACGAGTTATGTTCGGCAGTGAAACGAATAACAGTTTTGCCGGTTGGAAGGCAACACGGGATAATGACTTTATTTTCGGTCAATTTTTGTGGACAGGGATAGATTACGTGGGTGAATCGAGAGAATGGCCTTCGCGTGGATATAAACATGGCTTATTGGATTTAGCCGGGTTTCAGAAACCGGAGGGTTTTTTCCGACAAGCAATGTGGGATACAAAACCCTTTATATATATTGGAACATACAATCCGAATAGAGATCCGAACCGATCAGTAAATGCATTACCTATATGGAACTATTCTAAGGGGGAAAATATCCGTGTTGTTTGCTATACGAATTGTCAACAGGCACAACTTGTATTGAATGGGCAAACTATTTCAACAGTCAAAGAATATGATGATAATGTCGGTTTTATTGCCTGGGATATTCCTTTTCAAATTGGTAAGTTGGAGGTTGTTGGACTTAATGGAAAAAAAGAAGCGGTTCGTTATGCTATTGTAACTTCCGGCAGACCCTATAAAATTATTGCAGAAACAGATAATTTGACGTTACATAAAAATAAAGATTTAGCTCATATTGCAATTCAAATAGTTGATGAAATGGGACTACCGGTATTGTTATCAGATGATGAGATTACTTGTCAGATAGAAGGCCCCGCCAAATTATTAGGCTTAGAATCCGGGAATAATGCTGATATGGGGAACTACAGAGATAACGTACAACGGGTACATAATGGACGTTTAATGGCTTATATAGAAACGACGGGAAGTGAAGGAAACGTAAAAGTTACTTTCTCTTCACCTTGGTTAAAAACGGCAGAGGTTTATCTGATTGTAAAATAAGGGATATTTTAGAGGGTGTATAGATATAAAAATCCCAACTATCTCGTTTAAAATAGTTGGGATTTTTTGTTTACAAATTATCGGCGAATATTTACTTCGCAAAACTAACGGCTCGGGTTTCCCGGATCACCGTAATCTTTACCTGGCCGGGATAAGTCATTTCCGTTTGTATTTTACGGGCAATCTCGGAGGATAGTTTTTCCGTGTCCTGATCGTCTATTTTGTCGGCGCCGACAATGACCCGCAACTCACGTCCTGCCTGGATGGCATACGTTTTGACAACGCCGGGGTAGGATAGAGCGAGCTTTTCCAAATCGTTCAAGCGCTTGATATAGGCTTCGACGATTTCGCGACGAGCACCCGGTCGAGCTCCTGAAATGGCATCGCACACCTGAACGATGGGGGAGAGGAGCGTCGTCATTTCCACTTCATCGTGATGCGCGCCGATCGCATTGCAAATGTCCGGCTTCTCTTTATATTTTTCCGCTAACTTCATACCTAGGAGCGCATGCGGCAATTCGGGCTCATCATCGGGCACTTTCCCGATGTCGTGGAGCAATCCGGCACGTTTGGCTTTTTTGGGATTCAGTCCCAATTCGGCGGCCATGATGGCGCATAGATTAGCCGTTTCGCGGGAGTGCTGCAATAAGTTTTGTCCGTAAGAAGAACGGTATTTCATTTTTCCGACGAGCCGAATCAACTCGGGATGCAAGCCATGGACGCCTAAGTCGATGACGGTGCGTTTGCCGATTTCGACGATTTCTTCTTCGATTTGTTTTTTCACTTTGGCCACCACTTCTTCGATTCGGGCCGGATGGATACGCCCGTCGGTTACGAGTTGATGCAGCGACAACCGGGCGATTTCGCGGCGCACCGGGTCAAAACCTGAAAGGACGATCGCTTCAGGCGTGTCGTCAACGACAATCTCGACTCCCGTAGCGGCTTCCAATGCCCGAATATTGCGTCCTTCGCGGCCGATAATGCGCCCCTTCACTTCGTCGGAATCGATGTGGAATACCGTGATGGAGTTTTCGATAGAGGTTTCGGTCGCAACACGCTGTATGCTTTGTACAACGATGCGCTTGGCTTCTTTATTAGCCGTCATCCGGGCTTCCTCCATGATGTCGTTAATATACGATTGAGCCTCGGTTTTCGCTTCTTCTTTCAACGATTCTACCAGCCGTTCTTTTGCATCATCAGCCGATAGGCCGGAAATGGTTTCCAGTTTTTCCACTGATTGACGATGGAGGCGTTCGGCTTCCGCATTATTCTTTTCCAATATCTCTTGTTGGGAACTTAAATTGACTTTTATCTCCTCGAGTTCGGTATACTTTTTATTCAGCTCTTCCTGCTTTTGATTGAGAGATAGTTCGCGTTGTTTAAGACGGGTTTCTACATTTTGTATTTTAGCGGTCCGGTTGGCTATTTGCTTTTCAGTCTCGCTTTTCATGGCGAGAATTTCCTCCTTCGCTTCCAGAAGTTTCTTCTTTTTAATGACGTCCCCATCTTTTTCCGCATCACTCAACATTTTTTGGGCGCGCGAATTAGCCATTTTCCCGCTCACATACCAAGCAATTCCGCCGCCTATGAGTAAGCTTATAATACCTATTACTATTTCCATATTGATCTAAATTAATTATTAAAAGTTCCCTTTGTTGTGGCTTGTAACCCACGGTTAACGAAAGGAATTCCGATTGTTATATATTCATTTCTTTTTAATTGTTGTACATAAAAAAAGACACACTCTTTTCGGCAGTAGTCAATACCTGCAAAAAAGGTGCGTCCGTATATGAAAAACCGGTTTCTCCGGCCTCTTTATTCCGATAAATACGTATCTAATTCGTTTATAAGCGAATGTATTTTATCTTTAAAGGGTTTCGTATCATTCTTATCTTCAAGAGAAAAATTCTCAACCAATGCTTGTATAGCCGTCATTGCTATAAAATCTTGAGGCGTCATTCCGGAGTTGGTTCCTCCGAATGCGACTCTATATTGATTTATTTTAGTATTTATCTTTTTGGCAGCATCACGAAACGCCTGTTCTTCCGATCGATGAATCTTCAACGGGTATTTCCGGCCGTCAATAGTCAGAGTTAATAAAAATTTTTCGTCGCCCATCGCATAAATTTCAATCTGTTATTTTAATAAACTTATGCATCTATCAACTTCTCGCACCAGTTTCGATAATTTATCTTTGGCCATATCCACGTCGACCGTCGCAGCGGTGATCGTCCGGGCCACTTTTAAATTATCATATTTTGTTTTTATATCTTCCAATGTCTTTTCCGCATGGTCAAGCCTTTTTTGTTTCGATTGAAGTTCGGTCTTCAACCGGACGTTTTCTTCTTTCAGAGAATCGCATAAATACAGCACTTGCTTTATGCGTACTTCCAAATCGACCAGCAGTTTATTATCTTCATCAGCCATAAAAAACAAAAACTCACGCAAATATAAGGATTGCAAAGGATTTCTACAAATATATCGTCTGTTATTTTCGTTTATTCATCGTGTGTTCGTTCCGTTTGGCGGAATAATGATGGAGATTTTGTACCTTTGAAATTTCTGTATAAAGCGGGGAAATGGTTCGATAGCCATTGTCCCGCTGAAAGAAAAGGGTACGGAATGAGAACAGAAGGAATGAATGAACGTAAAATAATTGTTGGAAAGGATATCGCCGCATTATGCCCGGAGTTTTGCTTTGCGGCAATTGACTGTCAGGTGGAAAATACACCCTATAATGCCGAATTGTGGCAAGAGATCGAAGACTTTTCGATTGCTTTCCGTGAAACCTATCGCATGGAGGATATCAAGAAGCATAAAGCGATTGCCGCTACCCGCGAGGCGTATAAACGATGCGGAAAAGACCCCAACCGTTACCGCCCGTCGGCCGAAGCGCTCTTAAGACGCATGGTAAAAGGCTTGTCGCTTTATCAGATCGATACATTGGTCGACTTGATAAACCTCGTGTCTATGAAGACGGGTTACTCTATCGGCGGATTCGATGCCGATCGTATTCAAGGAAACCTGACGTTAGGTATCGGCAAGGCTGACGAGACTTTCGAGGCTATCGGGCGCGGATTGCTCAATATCGAAGGATTGCCGGTATACCGCGATGAGGCAGGCCCTATCGGCACACCGACGAGTGATGAAGAGCGAACGAAGATCACGGCTCACACAACGCATTTGTTGATGATCATCAATGGGTATTCCGGCCCCGAAGGATTGGATCGTGCGGTCGGTTATGCTTCGGAGTTACTCCGCAATTATGCCCGAGCGGAAAAAATACATGTAAAAAGTATGAAGTATGAAGTATGAAGTATGATGTATGCGGTTACCGTCATTCCGCACTCAATGCGGAATCCTCATAATCGTTCATTTCAGTAGGGGCACGCCTGTAATGACGATCGCTTGGATTCTCACTTCATTTGTCATTTGTAATTAGTCATTCGTAATTAGTCATTCGTAATTTTCAGTCTGCTAATTAGCTGATTTTTTCATCACGATTCTGAAAGTCGTCCCTTTATCCGCCTCCGATCGTTTCACGAAGATCTTACCATGATGATACATTTCCACGATGCGTTTGGAGAGCGAAAGACCGAGCCCCCATCCGCGCTCTTTGGTGGTAAAGCCCGGTTGAAAGACCCGCTTGAACTTCGATTTCGGAATGCCCTTTCCCGTATCGGTAATGTCGAGCAGATAATTTTTTTCTTTTTCGGTGATCGAAAAAGTAATCATTCCTTGTCCGCTCATGGCATCGGCTGCATTCTTCGTGAGGTTTTCAATCACCCATCCGAAGAGCGATTCATTTAGAAGCACAAATGCCGGATGCGAAGGAAATTCGAATACGATTTCCACTTTATCCGATAGCCGGTTGCGAAGATATCCTACAGTCTTTTGAATGGGTTCCTGCAAAGCGACTTTCTTCAAATCGGATACGGAGCCGATTTTTGAAAAACGTTCGGCGATCGACTGTAGTCGGTCGAGGTCTTTCTCTATTTCGGTGATAAGAGACGGGTCGACCTTCTTCAGTTTCAGATATTCCGTCCATGCCACCAAAGAAGATATCGGAGTGCCTAATTGGTGCGCCGTTTCTTTCGACAAGCCGACCCACAGTTTGTTTTGTTCGGCTTTCTGCGAGCGGTTCAGGGCGAAAAACGCAAAGGCGATGAATACGGCGATGACAAACAATTGCACATACGGGTATATCCGCAGCTTCTTTAGCGTATACGAATCGTCGTAATAAACAAATTGATTGAGTTCGGGAAGTTCGATGGGCGGATGTCTATGGGAAAATTGCTCGATTTTTTTCTGCAGAAAATCCTCGCGCCCGTTTTGCGGGAGAGTGATGTTATTGGCCGATAACCGTCCCGTCGTGCTGTCGTAAAGGATGACGGGAATGGTGGAGTTGCTTTGCAGGATCTGCAATACGAGCGACATATCGGCGTTTTCGTCGCCGCTGGCAATCAATTGCGTGGCCGATGCCCATATCTCTATTTTGTTCCGCTCCTCTTTGGCGAGTTCCCTGACTAAATGATGGGAAAAGACCAACGACCCAACGGCAATGAGTACCGCTGCGGCGACGAAAAGGTAGGCAAGCCATTGCCGTGATTCGTAAAAGGAGTTCATTCGGATGCGCATCGTTGACGAGTTGTTTTAGGCTATAACGGATAAACGGGCGTTTTATTGGCTACCGGATGAAATTGACCGGTTCGGCAGGCGGATGTGGACTCCGTATGCGCCACGGCTGCGGATAAAGATTGTTAGCGCGGTTGTCCATATTCTTCACAAACCCGATCGGCTCGTTTTTGTAGGTGATCAACACAAAATCTTTTGGGGCATCGAGCGGGGGAAGAGTCTCTTTTCGTAAATAAGCGATGGCTGTTTCGTAAGGCACTTCACATGTATTGAAAACTTCCGGCCGACATTCGATGCTCAGGGCTAATGCCTGGGAGGGAACGAAGCGGCGGCCTTTTTCCTCGCCTGTTTCGATGCCGCAAGAAAGAATGTTGAGTCGCTCGTCCAACTGTCGGATGGTGTCGGCATGCGCTTTGGGCAACGCCATAATGTAACTGTTGCGACTGGCAAACTCGAATTGCTGCGCATGCTGTAAATAGGGAGTATAAGGCGATGTATCCTTTAAAAAAGAGGCCGACTTTTTCTTCTGCTTTCTCGACAGGCCCGGTGAATCCGCTTCGCCCGGTTTGCGCAACACCGCGACAAAGAGTCCTTCGCCTTTTGTCCGATGCGGAAAAAAACGATAGGCGGTGATGTCATCAGCGAAAGACGGCGAGATATTCCATGAAGACTCTACCGGAACGGCTATATTGTCTGCGCCCCATTCCTCGATTATCCAACGGACGTTTTCTTCGTTTTCCTGCAAATTATACGTGCAGGTGCTGTAAATAAGCAATCCTCCGGCTTTCAGCGCATCCCACGCATGGCGCAGGATATCTTTCTGACGGGCTGCGCACATCCGTACGTTCTGCGGCGACCATTCCTGCACCGCCGCCGGATCTTTGCGGAACATTCCCTCCCCCGAACAGGGCGCATCGACCAATACCACGTCAAAAAAACCGGGTAGCCGGTCAAAATCTTCGGGCGTATTATTCGTTACCACAACCGACGGATGCCCGAACTTGGCGAGATTTTCGGCGAGGATATATGCCCGTTGACGGATGATTTCGTTGCTGACGAGCAGACTGTCCCCGGGAAGAGTTGCGAGCAAGTTGATGGATTTGCCGCCCGGTGCAGCGCAAAGGTCGAGACACACCGCTGGAGTATGAACCCATTCGCGCACGATAGAACCGATAAACATCGACGATGCTTCCTGCACATAATAATACCCCGCATGCAAGAGCGGGTCGAACGTAAAAGCCGGCCTTTCGGACAGATAATAGCCCTCGTCGGACCATGGTACGCGGGCGGCTTCTATATTCGGGCGCACGGAAAGCGGCCTCCGGCGGTATTTGTAGGGATTTATGCGGATGCTGGCGGGCGCTTCTTCGTTGAGCGCCGCAAGAAAAGCCGCGGCTTCTTTTTGTGCAAACGGGGGCAACGATGACAGAAAATCGGATGGTAATGTCATGAGCGATTTGTTTTGAGCTACAAAGTTAATATAAAATTCCCATAAGAATAGGTCGAAGAAAGGTCTCATGGAGTTTTCAAGCGGTCGGTTGAGGTTATTTATACCATTGTTGTGGCTCCCAATTCCAAATTTCAGGCTAAAAGATCTTCGTTTTATGTCCGGAGGTTCAAGTTTCAGGCTCAGATATCCAAACTTCACGCTCAAAGTAGTAATTTTCACGTTTAAAGCCCGAAGTTTTTGGCTCGGAACTTCAAATTCTTGGCTCGAAACCCCAACGATGATGCTCAGAACCCCAACGATGGTGCTCAGAACCTCAAAATATAAGTAAATAACCCCAACGAACCATCAATTAATCCCAACGGAACTGTTTGGAAGCTCAAAATATCTATCCATCATCCTGCCGAATATGTTCAAAACGTCTTCATTCCACTTAAAAACCGCATCTTTCCTATTCTCAAGATCAAATAGTCATCGAAAAGCGGAACTTATTTTTCTGTTTAACTCGAAAGTAATATCTTTGCTTCAAAAATTGAAATGACGACATCAAAAGACCCCGATCCACATCGGTGGAAGGTGCTTGAAAGTGAATATCTGCACAACGAACCTTGGCTGACTGTACGGCGGGAGCGCGTGGAGTTGCCTAACGGAAATATCATCCCTTCGTATTATATTTTGGAATATGCCAATTGGGTGAATATTATCGCCATAACGAAGAAAAATGAGTTCGTTTTTGTCCGGCAATACCGTCATGCCATTGGGCGCACCTGTTTCGAGTTGTGTGCCGGGGTATGTGAGCCGGAAGATGCTTCGCCTTTAGCCTCGGCTCAGCGTGAATTGATGGAGGAAACCGGTTATGGGGCAGGTCGTTGGAGTGAATTTATATGCGTATCGCCCAATGCGAGCGCCAATACCAATTATTCGTACTGTTTTTTGGCGGAAGATGTTGAAAAGCTGGCCGGTCAATCGCTCGAGCCTTCCGAAGATTTGAGCGTATGCCTGTTTACGTTGGATGAAGTGAGGCGATTGCTCGTGTCGGGGCAAATCGTGCAGGCCACGATGGCCGCTCCATTGTGGAAGTATATGGCAGAAAAGCATTTATTATGATTACCCTTTTCCTTATCGTTCTTACGGCCGTCATATCGATTGCCGCCTTTCAAGACCGCCGTCTGGTGGATAAAATGATTTTCTATCCGCCTGCGGTTCGGCAGGGCGAGTGGTACCGGCTGTTCTCATACGGCTTTCTGCATGCCGACTATGCCCATTTGATCTTCAATATGTTTACGCTCTATTTCTTCGGCGAAGATATCGAACGTACCTACCGTGCGGCGTTGGGCGCTTCGACCGGGAACCTATTATATATCCTGATGTATGTTTTGGGACTGGTCGTATCCATTCTGCCTACCTACCGGCAAAATCGCGACAACGCCTCGTACTATGGTTTGGGCGCATCGGGCGCGGTATCGGCCGTGGTGTTTGCCTATATTCTGATCAATCCGATGAATTTTATGGGCATTCTATTTATTCCTGTTATGTTGCCCGCTTTTATCTTCGGTGCTTTATTTCTGGTGATATCCTATCAACTCGATAAAAAACAAGCCGGAGGCATCAATCACTTGGCGCATATTACCGGCGGGGTATTCGGACTGGTATTCACGCTTCTTCTCTTTCGGTGGGGCGCCGGTATCGATTTGCTGAACGCCTTCATCGCCCGGATACGCGTCGACTCGTTGTCCGACCTCATCCATTTCGGTCTCTAATCGTTATAGCCTTCCGGTATGCCAATTCTGTTCTCAGACGGTTGGCGAGTATTTTTAGTCTCTTCCTGATAGTTAAAGAAAAGCATATTTTTCATTTTAATCGAAAATAAAACTATTTTTGCAACAGCGATGAAACACAGTCATTGACAAACACGATGCCATGAATGCTTCTTTCATCGTTCAACGGATTCCTATAGGGAGGGATGCCCGGACATAATCATTAACAATAACCGAAGAGGAGAATGTCTAAAAAGAAGAAAAAAACAAGAGCCTCCATCGCCGACCAAAAACTTTGGCAAGCACAGGGAATGAACGATTTCATGCATAAATTAAAACATATATGCGACATCGTAGCAGGGGAAGGCGCCTTCAATGTAATTCCACCTGAATACAAAATGCTTATCTATCGTTATCGTGGGGTTCCTGTAAAAATAACGCATAGCGACGACCAGCGCATTCAACAACAAGACCTGAAAATAATAAAACGCTTCATTAATATGTCGGTGGCTCAGTGTACCATTAAGTTACGGGATGATGACGAACGTGAAATATCGCTTTACGATTTCTTCTATGTCGCCGATCCTCTTATGGCTGTAGCCTGTAAAAAAAAATATTATCCTTTCGAAGGACAAGAAATCTTTGAAGAGATCGGCAAGCGGCGAGGTCATTTAAACCGTCTCTACAAACTTATGTTGGAAAAGTCGGCGATTCTTGTCTGCGAATATCTGAGCGACTGTCGCAAAGGATGGGTGTACACCTGCAGAACCGATACCGAGATGGATGACTGGTTCGACTTGGAGCATTATGACGGCCTTTCCCAAAGAAGCATGGCGTTGCGGATGTTGCAGAAAAGCGACTTTCGTATGCACCAGATTGTGAATATCGGTATTCATGAAATCGAGACACACGCTTTTCGCTTCCATAATGAGACTCATTCGGGAATAAAATTAGAAGCATGGCTGTTTGACACGGACACCTTCAAAAATGAAATCTTGCCCGTGGAGATGCCGCTTGATAAAATTGTTCCTGACACCCGGTTCGGGAAACTTAAGGTGCCTGTCTACATTCAAATTCACGCCATCAACCGCTTGATGGAACGCCTCGGAGCTAAAATCCCCGCTCAAGCGATAGGACCGCTATCGGAGATAATCGATAATTTCGAAATCATCCCTTTAGGAAATAAAAAATTCCTCATCCCTTATTGTCTCGATGGATTGAAATGCGGCTATTTGCTTGCTGATTTCATTGATGCCTGCATCTTTATCCGTACGTTCCTTTTCCTGACGAATAACGGCACCCCCGAAGGTAAAAAACTGGAAGAGCAAACCAGATTGATGAAAGAAGACAAGCAATATTTACAAATAGATAATTTGAGTGGATTATTACAGTCGGATCTATTAACAGACAAAATGACACAATCGATCTTTGAAAACGCCGGCTGTGAATCTTTAATCGAACTATGCCGCAGAATAAAAGAGAACCAAGCCCGTTCCCAACCGGAAGAAAAAAAGAAAAAACAAGCCTCTCCGACAAAATTATCGGACTTGCTGGCCCGGTATCTCTCTTCCGAACACACAAAAATGATGTCTTGGCAACCACCGGAGGAATCGGAAACGGCCCTTTGAATAAAACGGCTAATGGTGTAAACGATGTATCAACTTTGATCTGTGATTTCCTTGTTTTTGAAAAAATCCGTACTTTTGTTCATCAAAAGAAACCCTATGGATGAACCTGCGCTTTATTTGATTCCCGTCACATTGGGAGACACCGCCATCGACCGTGTCATTCCTCCTTTTAACAACGAGATCGTCACACGACTGACTTGCTTTATTGTCGAAAATGTACGTTCCGCAAGGCGCTTCCTGAAGAAATGCGATCCTTCCATCGACATCGATTCGCTGACGTTTTATGAACTCAACAAGCATACCGACAAAAGCCGTCTTGCCGAGTATCTCTCGCCGATGGCTGCGGGAACGAGTATCGGCGTACTCTCGGAGGCGGGATGCCCCGCGGTGGCCGACCCCGGAGCCGATGTGGTGCACCTTGCCCAACGAAAGGGCTATAAAGTGGTGCCGTTAGTCGGGCCTTCCTCCATTCTCATGGCGCTGATGGCATCGGGTTTCAACGGACAGAGCTTTGCTTTTCACGGCTATTTGCCGATTGGCGATGACGAGCGGGCCAAGAGGATTAAGTCGCTCGAATCGCGCGCTTATAGTGAAGACCAAACGCAACTCTTCATCGAAACGCCTTACCGCAATCATAAGATGGCCGATGACCTGTTGCGTATCTGCAAGCCGTCCACCCGTCTGTGCATCGCCATGAATGTGACGTGCGACGATGAGTATATGGTGACGAAGACCATTGGCGCATGGAAAAACAGCTTGCCCGATATGCAGAAGAAGCCCTGCGTGTTTGTGCTTTATAAAGGATGAGGCGGATGAATGATGATGAAGATGGAAATGCTGCAAGATGTTCAGTTAAAACCGTATAACTCGTTCCGGGTATCTGCCCGGGCACGGTTGTTTTGCTATGTGGATACTCCGCAGGAGCTGAAAGAGGTACTCGCGCTCTATCCGCACGAAAAAAAACTGGTTCTCGGAGGAGGATATAATATGCTTTTCACGACCGATTTCGACGGGTTGATCATTCAACCCGTCATGAAACAAATACAGGTGCTTAGCGAGGATAACGACCGGATAGAAATAGAAGCGGGCGCCGCCGTTGTGTGGGACGATTTTGTGGATTACTGTGTGCGGCAGGGGTATGCCGGCCTCGAGAACCTGTCGCTGATACCGGGTACCGTAGGAGCGAGCCCGGTGCAGAACATCGGAGCATATGGCGCGGAAGTGAAGGATGGGATATCGGCCGTTCGGGCAATGGAACTCTCTACCGGCAAGGCCGTGGTTTTTTCCCATGCCGATTGCCGCTTTTCCTATCGTGACAGCTTATTTAAACACGAACGGAACTATGTCATCACATCGGTTGTCTTCCGCCTGCATAAAACGTTTGTTTATCAGGAGAAATATGTCGATCTGAGCCGCGAACTGAAAGGGGTGCCGCATCCCACGTTGCAGCAGGTGCGGCAAGCGGTTATCCGCATTCGTGAGCGGAAGCTCCCCGATTATGCGACACTTCCCAATGCCGGAAGTTTTTTCAAGAATCCTTTATTGACCGGGGGCGAAAAAGAAGCGTTACTCTCGAGACTGCCCGACGCGCCCGTGTATGCTGCCGGCGAGGGGCGGTTTAAAACCTCGGCGGCGTACCTTATCGATAAAGCCGGTTACAAAGGCAAACGTCGGGGGATGGTAGGGACATATCCCGGTCATGCGCTTATTATGGTGAATTACGGTACCGATAAGGGAAGCGATATCATCGATTTTATGAAGGAAGTGCAAGAGGCGGTCAGAGACCGGTTCTGTGTAGCATTGGAGCCGGAAGTAAGAATTTATTAGAAAAGGAGAAAGTATGTCATCATTTATCATCGAAGGCGGGCATCGCCTTCACGGGGAGATAATTCCGCAGGGAGCGAAAAACGAAGCGTTGCAGGTCATTTGCGCCTCGTTGCTTACCGACGAAGAGGTCGTTATCGAAAATGTTCCCGATATTGTCGATGTCAATAACCTATTGTCGCTGCTGAAGGATATGGGCGTGGCGGTGAAGCCGGCGGGTCATGGTGCGTGGTCGTTGAAAGCCGACGCCATCGATTTGGCCTATACCGAGTCGCGGGAGTTTATCGAAAAGAGCGCCGCCCTTCGCGGATCGATCATGACCATCGGCCCGTTGTTGGCGCGCTTCGGCAATGCGACTGTCCCGAAACCCGGCGGCGACAAAATCGGCCGGCGACGGTTGGATACGCATTTCAACGGAATCATGAAATTGGGCGCCGAGTTGGTGTTTGATGAAGGAAAGCAGCTTTTCAAGCTATCGGCCGATCGATTGAAGGGATGTTATATCCTCCTCGATGAAGCATCGGTTACGGGAACGGCCAACTTACTCATGGCGGCTGTCTTTGCCGAAGGGGAAACCATTATTTATAATGCGGCGTGCGAACCGTATGTCGAGCAATTGAGCCGCATGTTGCTCAGGATGGGGGCGCATATTCAAGGCATCGGCTCGAACCGTCTCATCGTGCAGGGTGTCACGCGGCTGTCGGGGTGCCGGCACCGTTTGTTGCCCGATATGATCGAAATCGGCAGTTTCATCGGCATGGCCGCTATGACGGCTTCGGAATTGACCATTAAAAACGTCTCGGTACAGAACTTGGGCATTATTCCCGAAAGCTTCCGCCGCTTGGGGATTACCGTGCATCAGCAGGGCGATGATTTGTATATTCCCGAGCAAGACCGTTATACCATCGAATCGTTTCTCGATGGTTCTATCCTCACCATTGCCGATGCGCCCTGGCCCGGCCTGACGCCCGACCTGCTCAGTGTGATGCTGGTCGTGGCGACCAAAGCTGAAGGGTGCGTGCTCATCCATCAGAAGATGTTCGAAAGCCGCTTGTTTTTTGTCGATAAGCTCATCGATATGGGAGCGCAGATCATTCTGTGCGACCCGCACCGTGCCACGGTGATCGGATTAGGCGATCGCTTTAAGTTGAAAGGCATGACGATGAGTTCGCCCGATATCCGAGCCGGGATATCGCTGTTGATTGCTGCCATGAGCGCGCAGGGCAAAAGCACCATTCATAATATCGATCAAATCGATCGCGGGTATCAGGATATCGACGTCCGTTTAAACCGGTTGGGCGCCGCTATCCGGCGAGTGTGAATCATCTGCTTGGGGATCAATAGTCAAATAATAGACTTGCTCTTAATTGAAGGAAATCGTATTCCTTTCAATTTGATATTGAATTTCAGCTACATTACAAAACGATCTATTTTGTATTTGTTCCCGGGATTCTTACTCCGGATAACTGTTAATTGTTTTAAGGAGAAGACTGTTTAATGTCAGGATATAAGTCTCTTCATTTACTATTTTGCCGTTTTTCTGCACCTCTTTTACTATCTCATTGCAAGTTGTCGTGAATTCTTTGAAAACAGAGAAGGGATTTATAGCCGAAAAAGTCCATAACGAAAAATCTCCTACTACACACCGGAAAGTTACCGAATAACCATCGAAAGAGATGATAGGAATTCCTTCACTGAAGTAATTTCTCATCAGCCAATAGCAGGTTTTGTACATCTGCCCGGCAAAAGAGGGGGTTACCGAAATCTTCTTTGTCTCAATTGTGTATTTCAAAATGGCTTTTTCTGATTTTTTTAATCTTTGATTCCGGTTATATTCAGCTATCTCTTTTTGTTCCTCTTTTGACATACTAAATAAAACGCTTGCATGGAATGATTTGGAAGAAAATTCTTCAGTAAGTTTCTTATTCACATCCTTAAAATCCTTTACCCAAGTTACTTCCATGATATAGTTATTATTGCCTATCGTATCTATCCTGAAACCATGAGGGCCGAGAAAGCTGTGGCTGAAGAAAAATTCCACCATCCTGTTATGACCGGGAAAGAACCTTTTCTCCAATCTGCTTTTACCGGCTGTATTGGGTTGTCCAAAGGTAACCCATGCCGGTTCCACTGTCAGTTTGTAATTATCTGCAGCGTTTCCTGACTTTGGTCCAGGGAAAAGAACAGTTTCCTGTCCGGCAATAGGAAATACAAAGATAAATACGAAATATGCATATATCGATATAACTCTCTTGTATTTATTCATCTCAAACTGATTTATAAAATATTTTCATTTTATTCAATGATGCTGATTAACTCTATTTCGGGTTTATGAAACCCAAGACGCCCGTCTAATTGATAGGTATCTTGGATTAAACACACTTTTTTATATCCTCAAAAAATATTAAAGCGGAAAATTTACTATAAAAAGAGAATAAATTGTCCGAACGGTCTTAATTTATTCCATTATTCCTTATCTTTAACGAGTTCTTCTAATTGTTCAACATATTGAGAATCATTTAGTCTCTTCTCTTTTTGCACATCCTTGACTATTTTATCACAGATATTTGTTAGTTCTTTGAAAATACCCAAAGGATTTTTAACTGAAAAATTCCAGACTTCGTCTTCAACAACACATCGGAATATAGCGGTATAACCGTCTCGGGATATTTTAGGAACCCCTTTATTGATATGTTTTTCTATAAGTGAGACATAAGTTTCGAGAAACTGATCGGCTAAGGATTTGCTTATCGGAATATCCATCGTTTTTATTGTATATTCGGAGACTGCTTTTTGAAATCTCTTCGAGTACTGCTCCCTATTATATCTGAGAATCTCCTCTTGTTCTTGTTTGGATTTTGTCTGTAAAACACGAGAATTCGATTCTTTCACTGGAAATTCAGTTACCATTCTTTTCTGAACTATTTCCCAGTCATCAACCCATTTCACTTCTATGGTGTAAGTATTATTCTCAAGTAAATTTATTCTAAATCCGTAGTAACCAGAAAAACTCGGATTGATAACATATTCTACTACACCATTGTGATCTGGAAACAATCTGTTATGTATGTTGTTTTTACTTACAGTATTATCTATTCCGTGAGTAATCATACTTGGTGCTATTCTTTTCTCGAATTCGAAACTTTCCTCTCTCTTTGACTGGCTGAAAGCTTCTAAATTCAATAAGATTATAAATATTTCAGTAAACGTTATTGTCAATTTTATATTATTCATATTTGTAATGTTGATTAATATTGATTTAAATTGCCACCACTTCTATAAATACCTTCATTCAAGCCTTCTAATTTCTATTGCTTTCGTTATTTCTAGCGAATTATCATGCTTGCTTTGATAAGATCTGGTCTTATCTCGGATTTCATATTACCTATTCGTCAATAGTTTTTCTAATTGTTCAACATACTTTTCTTGATTTAGATTATCCGCATTTTCTATAGCATCCGTCACTATGTCATTACTAATCTCTATTAACTTTTTCATATCGCCAAAAGAGTTGCCGATAAGAAAACTCCAAACTTCATTATCAACAACACATCTAAGCGTTATCTGCGATCCGTCGAATTGAGTAACGGAAGCCATTCCTCTATTGTCATAATCTCTAATTAAATGAACATAAGTATCATAAAGCAAAGACGCTAAAGATTCATTTATAACGATATTCTTAGAATCTATTTTATATTCAGCAATTACCTCCTCAGCCTTTTTTCTTCTTTTTTTTAGATTATCCACATTGATACGGTTCATTTCTTCTCGTTCTTCTTTTGATAGTGATTTTGGTATCATTTTAAATGGATATTCCGTTTCCAATCGATCTTTAATCTCTTTCCAATTAACGATTTGTTTAACTTCAATTATCTGATCTCCGTTATCCAAATGAGTTACCCTGAAACCATATTCTGCTTTGAAACTAGGATCGACAAAAAATTCTATCGAACCTTGATTATCTGGGAAAAACTTTTTTTGTAGAAGAGTTTTGCTTCTCAGATTAGGCACTCCTGAAAATTCAACGGGCTCAATGATTTTTTTAAACAGAACAACATTTTTATTTTGCCCAATAGTTACTATCAATGGGGATACGCAGACCAGGATTGTGAAGAGTGATGATTTTATATTTTTGATTATCATAATTATTATCTTATTATGTTACCATCAACATCATACATCAATCCTCCGTAATGATAAATATACATTGGTAATCCCGGATGCATTGCTTGTGACTCAATATCTTGATCGGAAGCTGGATCGGGTGTATTATGAGTATGTGCCGTATAGGAAATTGCTGACATGGAAACGTAGCTGCCATCGACATCACATAAATACCATTTTTGAGTATTTGAGTTTTGGTGTAAACTTATATAACTATTGTGTTCATCATTTATATCTGACGTAACTGTCACTATTGTCCCGTTTTCAAAAACAACTAATGTAACTTCCATATAATTAGGATCGGCTATTTGTTGATTAAGAAAATTAAAAGCACCATTTTCATCGGAGAAATAATCAAAACAATATTCGCCAGGGGATGATTTCAGTCGTGGTTGATCAAAAATATATTCAAATTCTATTAAGGCTTTCGCTATTTTTAATGAACTATTGATGCATCCTTCTATACGTTCTTGCCTTTTTAGAGGTTTCAAATTCTTTAACTCAGGATATTTTTCAATCAAAACTTTTTTCTTTTGGTTGAAATATTTGGCTTTTTCTTCAATATTAACTTTAGTCGGTATTGTAATTATAAGATTACCTTTTGAATCCAAAGTCGGTTGCAAAGATAACATGTCAACACTTTTAAGCTGCTGTTTAAACTCATTTAGAGAGTGCTGAAAATCTAACCCGGCTATGATATATTCTTCCAACTCAGAAGACTCTTCAATTTTTTCATCCATAAATTCCGGTTCCTTTTCTTGGCATCCCAAAATGAATATAAAAAAGGGAATAATAGAAATAAATAATAATTTAATTTTTATCATTTGAGTAATAATTATAATTTTACGCCTACTCTTTCGTTTTTCAGCTTCTACGGTTACTCTTTTATTTCATGTCGCTTTTCACTTTCACATTTTCTGACTTCAGATGATAAGTCTTTTTTTTATCAGCTTATCTGAATTGTCTATAATCAAATTCATTATTCCTTATTTTAAGGAGCTCTTCTAATTGCTTAATATATTCTGTTTCAATTATTTTCTCTTTATCTTTGAATACCTCTTTTGCCATTTCCTCACAGATATCCGCCAATCTTCTAAAATTACCTGAAGGATTGCTGATAGAAAAATTCCAGACTTCATCATCAACCACACATCGAAAAGTTACATATTCGCCATCCAATATTTTAACTGGAACTCCTTTATTACTATAGTTTTCTATTAAATCAACATACAATCTATAGAGAAGATTTGCCATATTGCTGCTAATAGAAATACTATCTTCTTCTAATTTGTATTTCAATGGAGCTACTTTTTTTATTTCTCCAAGCTGTTTTGTATTATATTCAGCGATTTCAGCTATTGCTTCTCTTGACATCAACTTATTTTGAGGGTCATATCCATTAATGATCTTTAGTGGATATGCCGCCTTTAAACTATCACGGACTTCTTTCCAATTATAAATTTGTTTTGCTTCTAGTATATATTGATTATTGGAAATAGTTATCCTGAAACCATATGCACCACAGAAACTCGGTTCTACGAGAAACTCTATCATACCATTATAATCAGGGAAAAATAATAATTGCATTTTCGTCTTATTCTTCAAGTTATCTGTACCGGATGGAAACATTGACGGTTCAATTCTTTTCTCAAACATGCGAGAAGAAGAATTCATCTTCTCATTTTGAGCAAATGAATTTAATGATAAGACCATTTGTAATATAATACTCAACACGATTGTGATATTAATTATTTTCATAAAAAATTAAAGATTAGAATGTATAATAGACGGATTTGTTGCCTCCTGAGGTATAGATAACTTGCTGTAAACCAATATATCCCCCGGCTTCGAGATCTTCGTCAGATGGAAGTGGGTTTGATCGGTGTGTATGTCCAATGTAACGAATAGCAGCAGAATATTGAGAATTAAATAAAAACCATTGATCTTCCTCTTTTTTTAAACGGGGATATTCGCAAGAATTAGCAGTAAAATCATCTCGAACATAAGTAGTGGCTGTTCCGTCTTCAAAAACAATTAATACCACTTCGACATAATCAGGACTTGCAATCTGTTGGTCAAGAAAAGCAAAGGAATCTTGTTCGGATGCAAAATTTTCGATTGTTGCATCTTTAAATCGATAAGCATTGGTTATGAAATTAAACTCCATCATCGCCTTTGTTACTTTTATCGAATTGTCTATTGTTTCTTTAATGTAGTCGCGTCTTAGCTCGGATTTTATATTTTTTAGTTCCGGATATTTTTCCAATAATATTTTTTTCTTTGCATTAAATGCTCTTGATTTTGCTTCAATACTAATTGAAGAAGGAACGTTAATTACAAGATTTCCATAAGAGTCTAAAGTCGGCTTTAATGACAGCATATCAATACTTTTTAGTTCCTGCTTAAATTGACTCAACGAATACTTAAGGTCTAAACCGGCTATGATATATTCTTCCAACTCAGAAGACTCTTCAATTTTTTCATCCATAAATTCCGGTTCCTTTTCTTGGCATCCCAAAATGAATATAAAAAAGGGAATAATAGAAATAAATAATAATTTAATTTTTATCATTTGAGTAATAATTATAATTTTACGCCTACTCTTTCGTTTTTCAGCTTCTACGGTTACTCTTTTATTTCATGTCGTTTTTCACTTTCACATTTTCCGACTTCAGATGACAAGTCTTTTTCTTTTATCGGCTTATTTGAATATTGAATAATCAAATCATTCATTTCTTTTTTTATAACGATAATTTTCGTGGAAGGCACTTTTACTTCTTTTTTTATTATTATGCGTGCCATATTACAAGCTCTTTCATATTGATTATTTTTTTCATACAATTTGGCTAATCGATAAATTGGGAAAAACCTGACCGGAATCATCCGGCTAGCCAGAATTAAACAGTCTTCAGCATTAGCCATACAGTTTGTCTTTTCGAAATTATCGGCTAGTAATATCTCTAATTCGATATCATCCATATATTTTTGACATTCTAAAAGTATTTCATTACTTTTTTTATATTCTCCGATAAAATTGAGTTCTGCTCCGTAATTATATAAAAATAAGGCATCCTTTTTTAAGTGACAATTTGTGTATAAATTGGCATATTCCGATAGCATTTCCTCTGAAAACCCTGCTAAAGACCTTTTTGCTATTGAATTCCACTTATATTCATATTTTATCTGGAAAATAGCACTTGCAAGAAGAATAGAGTTTAAGCAAATTATCGATTGAATATAGAATTTATTATTGAGAATACGAAACGTTGACTCTCCATTGCTTGATTGCAGATATGCAAATAAAAAGATGACCATTAATTGAACGAAAGGATAATATAACGGATATGAAAATAAAGCGCATATTCCTATGGATAACAAACTTAAACGAACAAAAAATATTTCGGAAGAATGTTGTTTTCTCGATTGATAAATGGGAATTACCATAAGCAGCAGTGAAAAAGTGAAACCGATGAACCCATAGTTTACAATTTCTTTTATAAATTCATTAAAAGGATGTTTTACGTTATCAGATAATTTTATGAATTTGCTATTCGGGTGTTCGGTAAAATACTTCGCCTGTTGGACCATATAATTTGCAGTAAATCCATTACTTCCATGTCCGAATAGCGGGGCTTGCTTAACCAATTCTGCCGAACAGCGCCATATTAATAGCCGTCCGTCTGCCGAATCCTTTTTTATAAAATACAAGCCAAAACATAATAAAATACCTGTAAAGGTGATAATTTTATAATGAAAAGGGGAGAGTCTTATTTCTCTTCTTTTCAAAAAGTAAACGATAGAAATAATCGTTGATATCATAACTGCTAATATAGCGGCGCGTGCACCGCACAGGATAATAGTCCCAACCATTAAAAAAGAAGCGACAATACCTAAATATTTGTTCTTCTCTTTCGATACAAAACTAATGTAAAGAGAGAATGGATAAAGTAAAGCTATCGAAGCCGAAATGCCCGCAGGGTTATTGAATGGCCCGTCCATAGTAAAGACTTCGTGTGTTTTGGGTATCCATCGCATGTATTCTCCTATTCCCCATACGGAAAAAACAACTCCCAAACAAGCAAATAAAAGAAATAGAATATATTTTTGCGGAATTTCTTCCCAAAACCAGTAAAATAATAAAAAAACGGATATAATAGTCCAAAATTCAATTGCGTTTCCAAAATTCCACCTGCTGCAGTGAAGATGGTATATCCACCATAATATAATCAATGAAGAATAAAATAGTGAAGGGAATGTCATTTTCCCTTTTTTGATAAGCACATACACCATTAATCCTATTGCTGTCATTGATTGCACCAGAAATTTGGGACCTGTCTTAAACCGATTCACAAAAATATCAGGAATAAAGAAGATAGATCCTAATAATAAGAGTAAAGCAAATATAAAAATCCCAATATGTATTGAGTTATATTTCAAATTGCTAAGTTTTTATTTATACAAATATACTACTGTCTATACTTATGGATATACTCATTTAACGAAATTAACTACTCTAATAACGTTCATTATTCTATTCAAAAAGAGTACTATCTTTTTCGCTTGTTTAGGATAGCATTCACTTTCAGGGTAAGGTGAAAATCAACGCGTTTTTGTGAAAACAGATGTTGATTGGTTTATTAAATTTTTGAATGTGTTGTCTATTGTGTTTTCTTCTGTGTCAATCGTCTCGAGCAGAAACCTAAAATAGCTTTACTCGAACTAAAACCGATGAAAGAGCGTTCAATAAGAACTAACTTTTAAAAAAAGGATATATGTCGAAAAGAGATGATTTCAAAAAATTGCACGCGGCAAACGAACCGTTTATTCTGGCAAATGTATGGGATGTGAAAAGCGCGCAGATAGCTGAGAAAGCCGGTTATAAAGCGGTCGGCGTTTCGGGGCACGCAGTAGCGGAGACCTTCGGATATGCTGATGGGGAAGATATGAGCTTCGAGGAGTTGTTGTATATGGCTAAGCGAATCGCTTCTTCGGTTGCCCTGCCGGTATCGGTGGATATCGACGGCGGGTATTCCCGCGACGTGAAAGAGATACAACAACATGTGAAGCAATTGACGGATATAGGTGTCGTAGGAATCAATATCGAGGATTCGGTCGTGACAAACGGTAACCGCAAGTTGGCCGATGCCGCCGCTTTCGCCGATACGATACGGAGTTTACGGCAATATATCGATCAGCAAACGCACGGGGTGTTCTTGAATATCCGTATCGATACGTATGTGGTCAAACATCCGCAGGCGTTTGAAGAAACCTTATCGCGTGTGAAGCTTTATGAGGCTGCCGGGGCCGATGGGGTGTTTGTTCCCGCCGTTACAAAGGAAAAGGAAATTGCCGCTCTTGTCGATCGTACGTCTTTACCTTTCAACGCTTTTTTGTTGAAAGATACTCCCGATTTCAATACATTGAAAGAGTTAGGGGTAAAAAGAATCAGTTGTGGGGCAGCACTCCATGCCAAGAGTTATAAAGAGGCGGAAAAACTGTATAAGGAGCTTCTTGATGAGAAACGGTTTGACGGACTTTTCTAAAAAAAACAGCATAAAAGAATAAACAAAATTAGATCATTCGGAAAATTCAAAACAGTTTCTAAGATTGAATAGATCTTTTCAAGGATTAATTTGTTTTTTCGAAAAGTGTTTTATTACTTTGTACCTGAATTGAGAGCGGATAGTCCCATAAGGGTAAATGCGCTCTCGATAAATTTTATAAATACACTTAGAAATATGCCAACGAATTCAGTTGTGACCGATATTCCGCAGGTGACCATCCGCTTTTCGGGCGATTCTGGTGACGGAATGCAATTATCAGGCACATTATTTTCTACACTTTCCGCTATTTTCGGCAACGAGATAGCTACTTTCCCCGATTATCCGGCAGAGATACGCGCCCCGCAGGGTACCTTGCAGGGTGTTTCGGGCTTTCAGGTCCGTATCGGATCAAAAGATGTCTATAATTCAGGCGATAAAACCGACGTGTTGATCGCGATGAATCCTGCGGCCTTAAAAGTCAATGCCGAATATCTAAAGAGGGGATCTATTGTGCTCTTCGACACCGATTCATTTCAAAAAAAGGATTTGGAAAAAGCCCGTTTCGAGACGGAAGACCCTTTCGAGGAGTTAAAAATCGACTATGTCCAACCTATTCCGGTCGCGATTACCTCTATGACGAAAGATTCGCTTCAAGGAATGGATTTGACCGCGAAAGAAATGACCAGGAGTAAGAATATGTTTGCTCTCGGGGTCGTTTGTTGGCTGTTTAACCGTCCGTTGGAAATCGCCGATCATTTGGTGGAGGAGAAGTTCGCCAAAAAACCGAAAGTGGCCGATACTAATATTAAAGTTCTTACGGCTGGGTATAATTTCGGAAACAATACGCACTTGACGGCTTCTACTTATCGGATTGACAGTGTAGAGGCCGGTAAGGGGTTTTATACGGATGTTAAGGGCAATACCGCCACGGCTTACGGATTGATAGCCGCGGCCGAAAAAGCCGGGTTACAGTTGTTTTTAGGCTCTTATCCTATTACGCCGGCTACCGATATCTTACAGGAATTAACGAAAAGGAAAGATTTAGGCGTGAAGGCCCTTCAGATGGAAGACGAGATAGCAGGCATCAGTTCCGCTATCGGGGCAAGTTTTGCCGGATGCCTTGCCGCCACTTCCACTTCAGGGCCGGGGCTTTCTCTCAAGTCGGAAGCATTGGGGCTGGCTGTGATGACGGAGCTTCCTTTGGTTGTGATCGATGTGCAACGGGGAGGCCCTTCTACAGGCCTACCGACCAAAAGCGAACAGTCCGATTTGAATCAGGCGCTCTATGGGCGTAGCGGAGAGAGTCCGTTGGTCGTTATAGCTGCAAAGTCGCCGGCGGATTGTTTCGATAGCGCCTATTGGGCTTCGAAGATCGCATTGGAACACATGACTCCGGTAATCCTGTTAAGCGATGCTTATATCGCTAACGGATCGACAGCATGGAAAATACCCGACATGAAGCAATATCCCGATATTTCACCTTCGTATGCTCTGCAAAAGTTCGGCAAAGACGCCGGAAATTGGAAGCCTTATGCTCGTGATGAGGAGACTTTCGTAAGATATTGGAGTGTACCGGGCACCCCGAATTACATGCATCGTATAGGAGGATTGGAAAAAGATTATTTTACCGGGATTATTTCCACCAATCCCGATAATCACCAATTAATGGTCGATACACGCCGTCAGAAAATCGAAAGGATCGCCTCACAAGTTCCTTTGCAGAAAGTGGAAGGCGACCCGGATGCCGATACGCTGATTATAGGGTGGGGAGGAACCTACGGGCATTTGCTGGAAGCTATGCTGCGTATTCAGGCGAAAGACAAAAAAATCGCCTTTACCCATTTTACGTTTCTTTATCCGCTACCATCCAATACCCATGAAGTATTGAAACAATATAAAAAGATTATTGTAGCGGAACAAAACAACGGGCAGTTTGCCCATTATCTACAGGGACAATTTCCTGATTTACCCCTGTACCGGTTCAACCGCATAGAAGGTCAGCCTTTCCGTGTTGCCGAATTGGAAGAAGAATTTATCACTATTATGGATGAGAAATAAATGATGGAAAACATAGACATAAAGGAAGTGGAAGTTCCGGCTTATCAGTCGAAAGATTATAAAAATGGAAGTAATGTGCGTTGGTGTCCGGGTTGTGGAGACCATGCTATTTTGAATTGTTTGCAGAAGGCGATGGCCGAATTGCACATTCCACCGCATGAAACCGTGGTCGTGTCCGGCATCGGATGTTCGTCTCGTTTGCCTTATTATATGAATACCTATGGCTTTCATAGTATTCACGGGCGGGCGCCGGCGATTGCTACGGGCGTTAAGGTTGCCAATCCCCAACTGAGCGTATGGGTGGTGACCGGCGACGGGGATTCGCTCGCCATTGGAGGAAATCACTTTATTCATGCTATCCGCCGGAATATCGATTTGAATATCATCCTTTTTAATAATAAAATTTACGGGTTGACGAAAGGACAATATTCCCCTACGTCCGACAGGGGATTCGTATCCAAAACATCTCCTTACGGTACGGTGGAAGATCCTTTTCATCCTGCCGAATTGTGCTTGGGAGCGCGAGGAACTTTTTTCGGGCGTGCGATTGATGTCGATATGAAAAGCCAAACCGATTTGTTGGTGAATGCCGCCAGGCATAAAGGCGCTTCGGTGGTGGAAGTATTGCAGAATTGTGTCATTTTTAATGACGGGATTCATAAAAATATCACCGACCGTACGTGGCGGGCAGAACGTACCATTCTTCTAAAACAGGGAGAAAAAATGCTTTTCGGCACGGAAAACAATCAGGGGATTGTCGCTGATGGATGGCGTTTAAAAGCGATCACTATCGGAGAGGATGGTTATACAATGGAGGATGTATTGGTGCACGATGCTTCATGTCAGGATAATACGCTGCATTTAAAACTGGCGACTATGGGCTATGTCGATAATTTGCCGGTAGCATTGGGCGTAATAAGGAATGTCGCGGCTCCGACGTATGACGAATCCTATCAAAAACAACTCGATACGGTCCGTCAGAAAAAAGGGAAGAAAACATTTACGGAATTCTTATTGTCTTCCCCCAATGTGTGGGAAGTGAAGTGAAAGCCTCGAAAGGAAAACAACTCGAGGTGAGAGTTTCGGTTAGGCAACTTTCTTATTTTCGCTCTTTGTATTGTAAGTAATTTTCTTTATTGTCTGAGTAATAGAGGCGCAACACCTTAATGGAGTTGGCATACGACACGGAATAGTATTTTACATTTTTTAAATTCGCCATATAACGAAAGCCCTCTTTTGTTTCCATCAAATGGGGGTTTTGTTTCTCTATGTCGATGATGGAGAGAATGCTTCGTGTGGTGTTTATGGTGTATTGGCCTTGGAACCGATTGTTAGAAGAGGTGCCGGTAAAGGTATTGTCGCGATTGAATTTCAGTAAAAAAGGGACAAACGGCTCTTCTTCGTTCGTCGATCTACGGTTGTTGGAGAGATTGTCCCCTTCGATATCCTTCTCGAACTTCCATTCTGTTTCGTAAGGAGATTGCAAATCCAACTCATGCTCACTCACTTCTTCAGCACATGAATAGGCCGTCAAAAAATAACTAAGAAAAATAAAAGCGAACAGAATTGTATGTTTTGTACCCATTATTTTATATCTGTGGTTTAAACTCTATCATATAGATGAAAAAGAACAGAAAATGTTACTGCAAAAGTATTATTTTTTTTCTTCTTTTACTCATTCCGGCCATATATTTGTATTTTAGTTAAAACACGGCGAAGAAAAAACATTCTATCTTTGCGATTGTTTAGATGATGATTTATTTTTCGACATGCAAAAAAATAAAATAAATATTGCCATCGACGGTTATTCCTCTTGTGGCAAAAGTACGATGGCTAAACAATTGGCTAAGGAAATCGGATATATGTATATCGATAGCGGGGCAATGTATCGTGCGGTGTCGCTTTATGCCCTTCGCAATGGGTGGATGGATAATCACTCTTTGGATGAAGATGCGTTGCGGAGACAAATCCCCGGCATTCGCATCACTTTTCGAACAAACGATAAAGGTGTTCAGGAGACGTATTTAAACGGGGAAAATGTCGAAAAAGATATCCGTACATTAGAAGTCTCGAATGGGGCAAGCCGTGTGAGCACACTCGGTTTTGTGCGCAGAGAACTGGTCCGCCAACAGCAGGAACTGGGTAAACAGAAAGGCGTTGTGATGGACGGCCGCGATATTGGGACGGTCGTATTTCCCGATGCGGAATTAAAACTCTTTCTTACGGCGCCTCCTGAAGTACGAGCTCAACGGCGGTTTGCTGAAATGCAAGAGAAAGGCGATCATAGCGCGACTTACGAAGATGTCTTAGCCAATGTGAAAGAACGCGACTTGCGCGATACCACACGAGCCGAAAGTCCTTTACGAAAAGCGCCGGACGCCATTGAACTGGATAATTCGCATGTAAATATACAGGAACAGTTCCAATGGGCCGTTGATATGTTTCATAAAACAATACAGCAATATGGCATACAAACTGGAAATAGATAAACAATCCGGCTGCTGCTTCGGGGTGGCGAAAGCCATCAGCAAAGCGGAAGAAGAATTGAAAAAAGGCGGTACCCTATATTGCTTGGGGGATATCGTTCATAATAATGTGGAAGTACAACGTCTCGCCGAGATGGGGTTGGTGACAATCGATCACGAGCAATTTAAAAAACTGCGGAACGTGCGGGTGTTATTGCGTGCTCATGGCGAGCCGCCCAGTACGTACGAAATAGCCAAAGAGAACAATATCGAGATTATCGATGCGTCTTGTCCGGTCGTGCTTGGTTTGCAAAAGCGAATTCGGAAGAAATTTGTCAATAAGTCGAACCAAGATGCACAGATTGTCATTTACGGCAAAAAAGGGCATGCGGAAGTGAATGGACTGCTTGGTCAAACCGATGAGTCGGCAATCGTGATTGAAAACAAGGAAGATATTGAGAAGTTGGATTTTACCCGCGATATCAGTTTATTCTCCCAAACGACTAAACCGCTCGACGGATTACAGGAAATCAGTAATCTGATAGCCTCGCGAATGGAGGGTGATGCCCAATTTGAGTTTTTCGACACCATTTGCCGGCAGGTTTCAAATAGGGTGCCGAATATCCGCGAGTTCGCTTTGAACCACGATCTGATCTTCTTTATCGCCGGAGAAAAAAGCTCGAACGGAAAAGTGCTCTTTGCCGAGTGTAAGAAAGCCAACCCGAATTCCTATTTTATTCACACGCCGGATGAAATCGATCCGGATTTGCTGAAAGGAGACGTACGAATCGGAATTTGCGGCGCTACTTCCACGCCCATGTGGCAGATGGAAGCCGTCGCACGAAACATTATAAAAATCAAGCCCGAACTGTCGGTGGAAAAGGCTGCTTTTTAGGCAGCCTTTTTTTGTTGCCCTGACAAAAAAAATATATCTTTGCGATTCATTGTTTTTGGAAAATCGATAAAGAAAAATTTCACATTTAAATATTCATTTTCATGGTGGACTATAGTATAAAAAGTATCGGTGTGCTTACTTCGGGAGGGGACGCTCCGGGTATGAATGCCGCCATTCGTTCGGTGACGCGCGCCGCGATTTTTAATAATATGCGGGTTTTTGGTATCTATAGAGGATACAAAGGATTAATCAGTAATGAAATCGAAGAGTTCAAGACGAATAGCGTCAGCAATATTATCCAGCAAGGCGGCACGATTCTTAAAACCGCCCGTTCAGCGGAGTTTATGGATCCCGAAGGACGTAAGGTGGCCTTTGAGAACATGCAAAAGCATGGTATCGATGCATTGGTGGTCATAGGGGGCGACGGGTCGCTTACCGGTGCCAGTATCTTTGGCAATGAGTATGATATTCCTATTGTCGGGCTACCCGGCACCATCGATAACGACCTGAATGGTACGGATGTCACTATCGGATATGATACGGCCTTAAATACCATCATGCAATCCGTCGATAAAATCCGGGATACCGCCACCTCGCACGAGCGATTATTCTTCATCGAAGTGATGGGACGTAACTGCGGCTTTCTTGCCCTTAACAGCGCCATCGCGGCCGGAGCCGAAGCTGCCATTATCCCTGAAATCAGTTTGAAGAAGGACCAATTGGGAGAACTTATTGAACAGGGATTCCGCAAATCAAAAAACAGTAGCATCATATTAGTTACGGAAGGTGAGATTACCGGAGGCGCCCTTCAATTGGCCGAACGGGTAAAACAAGAATATCCCCAATACGATGTACGTGTTTCTATTCTCGGACACTTGCAGCGAGGCGGTTCGCCGTCGGCGCAAGACCGCATACTTGCCAGCCGGATGGGTATTGCGGCCATACAAGCATTGCTCGAAAACCAACGTAACGTCATGATCGGTATTCGTGAAAATGAAATCGACTATGTTCCGTTTAAACGGGCGATAAAGAAAGAACGCGAAATAAGTGAAGAGTTACGCGAAGTATTGCTTATTTCTTCGATTTAATGCTTTACGGGAGATAAAATCACAAAAAATAAGTCTGTTTTGTTGTTCTGTTTTACGTATTAAAACAGTAACTTTGCGCACGAAGTCAAATAAAAATAAATTGATATGGAAATTACACACATTGAACACATTGGAATTGCTGTAAAAAGCATCGAAGAACAACTTCCTTACTACGAAGGAATCTTAGGGTTGAAATGTTATAACGTGGAAACCGTAGAGGATCAAAAAGTAAAAACCGCTTTCTTTAAAGTGGGGCAAACGAAGATCGAACTGTTGGAACCCACCGGTCCCGAAAGCACCATCGCTAAATTTATCGAAAAGAGAGGCGAGGGCATTCATCACATTGCGTATGCGACGAAGGCGGTGAACGAAGCTTTGAAAGAAGTAGAGGCTAAAGGTGTTCGACTGATTGACCACCAAACGCGTCCGGGTGCCGAAGGATTGCAGATTGCTTTTCTTCATCCCAAATCGACGGGAGGAGTCCTAACCGAACTCTGTGAACATCCGTAATGATTTCTTACGAGTAAAAAGAAAGAAGTAAACTTGTACTATTTATCAAATAATAAAAAACATTTTATATGAGCCGACAACTTGAAAAGATTAAAGAACTTATTCAATTGCGTGAAAAAGCTCGCTTGGGAGGAGGCGAAAAAAGAATAGAGTCGCAGCACCAAAAAGGTAAATATACCGCCCGCGAACGTATTGCCATGCTTTTGGATGAAGGCAGTTTCGAAGAATTCGATATGTTTGTGGAACATCGTTGCCACAATTTCGGGATGGAAAAGAAAAAATATCTCGGTGACGGAGTGGTTACCGGATATGGAACGATAGACGGTCGATTGGTGTATATTTTTGCACAAGACTTTACCGTATCGGGTGGATCGTTGTCCGAAATGCAATCGAAAAAAATATGCAAGGTAATGGATCAAGCCATGAAGATGGGCGCACCCGTTATCGGAATCAATGATTCGGGAGGTGCCCGTATTCAAGAAGGCATTAACGCGTTGGCGGGATATGCCGAAATTTTCCAGCGGAATATTCTTGCTTCAGGTGTAATTCCTCAAATATCCGGTATCTTCGGGCCTTGTGCCGGAGGAGCTGTTTATTCGCCTGCCCTTACCGACTTTAATATTATGACTCAAGGAACGTCTTATATGTTCCTTACCGGCCCGAAGGTTGTGAAAACCGTATTGGGCGAAGATGTTACTCAGGAAAACCTGGGTGGGGCATCCGTACATACCACTAAATCGGGAGTGGCTCATTTCTCGGTTGAAACAGAAGAAGACGGCTTCCAACTCATCCGTTCTCTGTTGAGTTATATTCCTCAAAATAATATGGAAGAGGCTCCGCGTGTGGAAAATGACGATCCGATAGACCGTGCCGATGATTTGTTGAACGAAATCATTCCGGATAACGGTAACCGGCCTTATAATATGTATGAAGTTATTGGCTCCGTTGTCGATAACGGCGAGTTCCTGGAAGTACATGCCGATTATGCCAAGAATATCATTGTGGGTTTCGCCCGCTTCGACGGACAATCGGTCGGTATCGTAGCCAATCAACCTAAATATTTGGCGGGAGTACTCGATATCAATGCTTCACGCAAAGGTGCGCGTTTTGTGCGTTTTTGCGATGCCTTTAATATTCCTATTGTTACGTTGGTCGACGTTCCCGGATTCTTACCCGGTACCGGTCAAGAGTACGGCGGCGTGATCGTTCATGGAGCGAAATTGCTGTATGCTTACGGAGAAGCCACCGTGCCGAAAATTACCGTTACGTTGCGCAAATCGTATGGCGGCGCTCACATTGTAATGAGTTGCAAGCAACTGCGTGGTGATATCAACTATGCATGGCCTTCTGCCGAAATAGCCGTGATGGGTGCCGATGGCGCTATCGAAGTGCTGTACAGTAAAGAGATTGCCGCTGCCGGCGATCAGAAAGCCGAAGTGGTGGAGGCGAAGAAGAAAGAGTATAACGACCTCTTCTGCAATCCGTATGAAGCTGCCCGCTATGGGTATATCGACGATGTGATCGAACCGCGTAATACCCGTTTCCGTGTGATTCGCGCTTTGCATCAATTGCGTAATAAAAAGCTGACGAATCCGGCTAAGAAGCATGATAACTTACCTTTATAAATCTGTATGGGTATGAGTCTATTTAAACGAAATAAAAAATCTTCGGCGCCTGAAGTGGAAAATGCTTCCACGGCGCCGTTGCAGGAAGAACCGCAAAATGCGGGTTTGAACGCGGAGGTTGCAGCCGTTATTGCTGCCGCCCTTTATGAATTGGATCAGGATGTACACGATGTGGAAAGCGGCGTGTTGACCATAGAATATGCGCAGCACGACTATTCGCCGTGGAGCTCCAAGATTCAGACATTACGTCAACTTCCCGATAAAAGATAAATGCATTTTAATTTTTAATAAAGAACAATACATATGAAAGAGTTCAAATATAAGGTCAATGGCAATGAATACAAAGTCGTTGTGAATGATTCGGAAGGTTCTGTGCTGGATGTAGAAGTAAACGGTACTCTTTATAAAGTGGAGACGGAAAAAGCACCGGTTACGAAAGCTGCGCCTGTTAAGCGTCCCGCACGTGCCGCTTCGGCCGCACCCGTTCAAAGTGCTGCTATTCCTGCCGCCCCCAAAGCAACATCTGCTGCTGCCGGTAAAGCTGCCGTTAAATCTCCGCTACCCGGAACCATCGTGGGTATTCGCTGCAAAGTGGGTGACACGGTGAAAAAAGGGCAGACTATCCTCATTCTGGAAGCAATGAAGATGGAGAATAATGTCTTGGCAAATGCCGACGGCTCCGTAACGGAAATATTGGTGCAGATGGGACAGTCGGTTCAAGAAGGTGATAATTTGGTAGTAATCGGATAATCAATAAAAGTAATATGGGATTTGAAGAACTTTTACCCGCTATTGCGGGAATGACCTGGCAACACTTGGTCATGATTGCCGTGGGACTCATTTTGATATATTTGGCTATTGTCAAGAATTATGAGCCTAATTTATTGCTGCCGATGGGCTTCGGCGCCATTTTAGTGAATATTCCGTGGTCCTCCGCCATCTCTCAGATCGACCCGGCAACGGGCGAAGCGGTGGAAGGTGTGCTGAATGTGTTTTTTAACGCCGGTATTGCGACCGAGATCTTTCCGTTACTGATCTTTGTGGCTGTGGGAGCGATGATCGATTTTTCCCCTTTGTTCCGCAATCCGTCGTTATTATTATTCGGAGCCGCGGCCCAATTCGGGATCTTTCTCACAATGGTGCTGGCCGCCGTGTTGGGATACGACCTGAGAGAAGCGGCCTCTATCGGGATTATCGGTGCTGCCGACGGGCCTACCTCCATTGTTGTCGCATCGCGTTTCGCCCCTGACTTATTAGGGCCGATTTCGGTTGCTGCGTATTCTTATATGGCATTAGTGCCCATCATTCAGCCGCCCGTGATACGGTCGTTGACTACCCGGAAAGAACGGCTAATCCGGATGACAAATGTGTCGAACAAAGTGATTTCGAAAAAGGCATTGATCGCTTTCCCCATTGTGGTGACGATTGCTGCCGGTATTATTGCTCCCTCTTCGTTGGCATTGATCGGTTTCCTTATGTTCGGCAACCTGATACGTGAGTGTGGCGTGTTGAACAATCTTTCCAAATCGGCTCAAAACGAACTCTCGAACCTGGTAACGCTTTTATTAGGGATTACCATTGCCAGCACGATGACGGCCGATCGGTTCATCCGTGTCGACACGTTGGTGATTATCGCTTTGGGATTGTTTGCGTTCGTATTCGACACGTTTGGAGGTGTTCTTTTTGCCAAGTTCTTAAACCTGTTCCGAAAGGAGGGGAATAAGATCAATCCTATGGTCGGCGCATGCGGTATATCGGCTTTCCCGATGTCGGCGCGTGTTATTCATCAGATGGGACAAAAAGAAGATCCTTACAACTATCTCCTTATGCCGGCTATCAGCGCCAATGTAGGCGGACAGATCGGTTCGGTAATTGTGGGAGGTATCATTTTGACATTAGTTCCGTTATTTGCATAAAAATAGAAAGATATGACATTAGTACTTAAGCAAGCATTAGAAATAGCGGGTCTGGGAATTGTGGGTGTATTCGTTTTTATGGCCCTCTTTTACCTATTGATACGCGGTTTGGATAAATTATTGCCTCACAAAGAAGACGATAAGGCGGATAAATAAACAGTTAAAGGAAACTTTACTGTCAAGTAGATTTTCGATTTTAAAAAGCGGAGCCTTTTAGGGTTCCGCTTTTTTACTCATTCTAAAGGGAAAGTCGATAAATGTAACCCGATAATAAAATTGTTTGTTGAAACTTAGGGTTGGGTATTTTCCCCTCCTCTTTATTCCTATTGTAAATAGGCTTTTACAGAAGCGATTTTGTCGTCTTTGAATGTGAAATCGAATACGCCGCCGATTCTTCCTTCCGGAAATTTCCCCGTGAACTCAACTTCAATATGGGCTGCGTCGTCGTGAATGATATCTAACCGAATGAGTTTTGTTTGTGTCTTGTATTCTATAAAATAATCCTCAAAATATTCTTTAATACCTGAATGTCCTTTGAAAATCCGCCCGACGGACGGGTCGTCAAGTTCCGCAGTCTTATGATATTTATCCAAATAGCTGTCGGTATCATAAGCATTGCTTGCGGTAAGCCAATCTTCTATAAATCTTTTGATGTCCATGTTCGTATAAAAATCAGGTTGTTAATAAATTCTCTGTTCTGGTAAGGAATTTTTCCACGGCTTTCTCCATATCGATATCCGTCCTGTCCGCCAAAACAATCAGCCACCAGATACATTCGGCCAGTTTATGTTCTAATTCCGCTTGCGTATTTTCTTTTGGCCAGCGTCCTTGTTGCGACATTGTTTGTCTTCCAACCAATCCTGCGTCGGTTAAAAAAGCCAACGCATCTTCTTCCACGGTCCATTCGCTTCCGTGATGTTGTTGTTCCAACTGATGATACGATTCCCGTATCTTTTTCGAACGTTGAATGATGTCTTTAAAATCGGTTTTCTTCATTGTTTATGTATTTTTATTTTGAAACATTCGTTTTAAAAAATAGGCAAAAAATTATTGCGAAATACGGGTGATGAGATACTTCGCCATTTTCTTGATTTTTACAGGATTCTGATATAAAATATAAGATTCGTACCAACCTGTAAAGGCGTTCATAATAAAATCGGCAATGGTCTCAGGATCTTCTTCGGAATCGATCTCCTTTTGTTCCCTTGCCTTTATTATGAGTTCGGCGAGCAGTGAATGCGTTTTGTCGGCATCCGATTTTAAGATAGCTTGGATAGCACTGTCGTTGGCTGCCACCTCAAAAGTGGTTTTAATAGCCAGGCAACTGTTGTTGCTGTACAAAATGGTATTGACCGAATCCTGAATGAAATTAACGATAGCTTTCAACGGTGTTTTTGCTTGTGATGCATGCGCTTTGGCTTCTTTCATCCGTTCTTCGGTATAGTTTTGGATGCACTTCACGAAAAGTTTGTGTTTATCGCCGATACTGTTGTATAAACTACTGCTGTTAATTTGCATTGCATCCGTCAAATCGCGCATGGACGCACCGTTGTAGCCCTTTTTCCAAAAGACATCCATTGCCCGCTTAATGGCCTCCTGTTCGTTAAATTCTCTATTTCTTGCCATAACTTGGAGACAAAGATAAGAAATATTTTGGAACAATCGTTTTAAAAATTTCTTTTTCGTTGTTATCGACGTTCTTCGGTTAATTTGTTGTGCCAAATAGGCGATAGGGAGTTTCAACAAAAATCCTTCGGCTTCTATTTTAACCGCTTTATCATTGTTGCCTTAAGAGAGATATTCTCAATAGCATGTTTTGTAATCGAGTAACTGTTTTTATCCAAGTATTGCTCGATAAAGGGCAGTTCCGGCGCATAATACATCCGTCCGTGTAGCTTCAATGAGTTCAATATTTCCATATACTTTTTAGCATATCCGATAAAGTTCCCATCTTCCCGTAAATGGTGATGAAGAAAATGATTCGAAAACCCCAGATTGCTGATAATGGTGCCCCATTTCTCCATACCGTAATCATACGTGAGCCAATCCGCTTTCTCCACCCATGAACAATCTGAAAATCGATCGATACCATAGACGATTAATCCTGCTGCGCGTAAACTCTTTACTAAATTACCGTGTTTGCCGCTTCCCACGTCCAGAATCGGTTCCGGTAATTCCTCTAATTGAAGATGCAGAATATGTTTTTGGATATCGGCGCTATATTCGCAACACACGACGGGCTGTACTGTTATATCCTCTTTTTGGTACATTATTTTAGAAAAAGGATTGGATTCTTCCACCCATGATTTCAGGTTTTGATAATGCCTTTCGGAAAGAAGATTCATTGGAATCTTCTTTTGTATAATATCAAAATATAGATCCCGATAAATATCCTTTAAACGTTTTTTATCGTCTTCGCCAAAGGAATAATATTGATTTACCCGGCAAAATTCCTCTACTACTTTTTCACAGGTATATTCAATTAAAACATTTACCTCATTTTCGGTGAGCCCTTTTAAATTCAGAATTTCATCAAAGAGCGTTTGGGCAAAATGCATCGTCTTTGTAGCGTCCTTATGAAACAAGTTCTTATTTCGATTGGATTCGATTTGTAAATCAATCTGATTTTCCAGTTTATTCATTATATACTGTAAAATTTGCGGTAGAAATACCCTCCATTGTATTATTCATCTCCCAGCGAAGATATTCCTTCCATGGTGATGCCGAGTAATTTCATGCCGTACTCCATATCTGTCAACTGATACAGCGGTTGGGATTTCTTTATTTGTAATTGACTGTCATTTACCGTAGTTTTATCGACCTTTATCATCTCGTACACCATTGTCGGTTGATCGCTGTCTTCAAGAAAAATATCGATACGCAGGATGCCGTCGGCTTCCGGAATGTAATAAGGATGCGAAAAATTGATGGTTTTCGATATCTCGCTATTCGTGTAGACGATTAATTTACGCACATCGACAGCAGGCAGGCCGTTTGCTCCCGTAGCATTGCCTGGTGCGGATTTCGGGACATACGAAGAGACATTGCAAACATAGCCGGCTACGGTGGCTGTTTGAGGTAGCTTTGAGAAAGTATATTTGTCCGGCGTGATCAACTTGTCACCCGCAAACAGTTCTTTATATCCTTCGGAAGGCTTATATGTGGACGTTGCGGCATTTTGTGGGTCGATCAGGGATGCGGTATAAATGAACGCTTCATCGGCAGATAGATTGTGATAGTGTTCCATTTCATAGCCCAGGCCTTTCATCTTCGCCAGGATTGTCCCGCCTTTGATATAAAGGGTTGTTTGGGGAGGAATCATTAGAAGAGCGATGGTCATCATGGGATTTCGTTCGATCATTGCCTGAAGCTTGTCCGACTGTGCTGCCGGAAGTGTGCGGAAGAATGAGCCGATTTGTTCTTGAACGTTTCCTTTGTGGTAGTCGATTTTCTCTGCTAATGGACTTAAATCGACCTCGCCGAATACGATACGGCTGGTGATTATTCCTTCGAAAGAAGCTTCCTGAGCGTGTGCGGAAAACGATAAAATACTGATTATTATTATCGTGAAGAACCATTTTATTCTTTTCATCTATATCTATTTAATCGGGTGAAAATAAAAACACTTATTAAACAATAGATATAACCCGATTGTTTTGGACGAATTTGTTAATTTTGATCGTTTATTTTTAGCCATCATTTCTTTCTAAATTAATGGCATTTAATCCGGTAAGTTCTTTATTCTTATTACTGGATTGAGATTTAAATTTGCTATATTTGCAGGTTGCCTGTAGAGAAATTCGTTCGTTCGGACAATATGGTATAAAAATTTGATAATGAGATGAAATCGGAAGAGATAAAAGCCCTGTTTGTCCGCTTCGAACAAGCAGCGGCAGAAGTAGAAGGAGTGGAATGCTGGAGTGCACGGGAACTCCAAAAGTTATTGGGCTATGCTAAATGGGAGAATTTCTCCAAAGTTATTGATAAAGCGGAACAATCTTGTCTAAATGCAGGACAAGAAATAGCGGACCATTTTCCTGAAGTCAGGAAAATGGTTTCGATAGGTTCAGGAGCTGAAAAACAGATAAATGATATGCTTCTTACCCGTTATGGGTGTTACTTGATTGCTCAAAACGGGGATAGCAAGAAAGAGCAAATTGTTTTTGCTCAAAATTATTTTTCATTATAATATTGTGTAATATAATAGATCGATTTACATTTACATGAGTTTTTAATATTATTAGCAATTATATGGAGGCAACAAAAGAAAACACGTTGTATTTGCCGATTAAGCAGATATATTTCGATGCCATTGTGGAGGGTGCGAAAAAGGAGGAATATCGTGAAATAAAGGATACTACCTATAAGAAATATTTACGATGCGACAAAGATGGAGTCCCGGATATTCGCGATGATATCCCGGATGGATTTGAAGATGATATTATGGCTTATAACGAAGGAAATTATCCCTTTGTTCCTGTCGATTATAAGTTCCTTCATCTCGCCGTAGGCTATGCCAAGGAAAGGGATAGCGCTTTAGTCGAGGTGGAGAATATCTCATTTGAAATTGCAAAAGATAAAAAGGGTAATGATGCGCGATTCTTTTGGGATGAACAAAATGGAGTTACTATTGATTCGGAAGGGGATTTGGCCATTTGGAATATTGTTTATCATTTAGGAAAAGTATTAGAAATAAAACGAAAACCCCGAGCTGATTAAAACTCTGTAAAATAAACCTCAAGTTCTGAAATTGCACAAATAGGAGATATTGAATTCCTTATTTGTTCACGTCCTTTTTCGATGTTAATATATTATCGTAACCTCTTCACAATGAATAACGGTAGGAAAACAAATATTCCGATGAAAGACATGATGAGCCCTCCGATGGTTCCTGCTGCCAAAGGAAACCAAAAAGCTTCCTTTTGCGTACCCACCATAAAAGGAATAAATCCGAGTATGGTTGAAATAATTGTCAGAAAAATCGGTACAATCTTTGAATTCCATGCTTTCAGGTAAGTGTTCATCGGTGAAAGTACAGGCCTCTTTTTCCGTATTTGGTTATATTCATGAAGAATATAAATACCGGCATTAATCGTGAGTCCGGACAACAGGATAAATGAAGCAAAACCGCCCTGGTCGAAATTCAATTTAAACCAGTAAAAGGTGAGAAAAACCCCGATAAAAGATACCGGAATGATAAAAATAACGGCTAAAGGTTGTTTCAATGAATTAAACAGGATAGAAGTCGTGAAAAAAATGATGATAATCAGTAACCCGATAAGGCGGTATTGTTTATGATCTTTTTTATTCCACCCCCAATAGCCGGCTTCTTTTTCGGCGGTATATCCCATGGGAAGTTGTTTATTAAACGCTTCCAACTCTCTGTCAAGAATCTTATCCCCTTGCATACCTGAACCGATATAATCATATTGCAATACCAGCCGGTACTGTTGGTTTTCTTTTGCTACTTCCTGCGGAGCCTGGCTTTTGGTAATATCGGCCACTTCATCCAGTTTGTACATTTTTTCGCCGATGTTCCGACCTATATGTCGTAATGCCCATATATCGTACTCTTTGGACTGACGGCTATTCATCATAATATTTTCATTTTCTCCATCTACCACAAGGGCGGATGTCCATATATTCCTGGCGAAAACAGGGCGTAACGAGTTAAATAACTCTCCGGGGAGGATACCCTGAGCTGCCAATCGCTCTTTATTTAAAGAAAAAGAGAACTCCTGATAATCGTCCTTATACCATGAAAAATCCGAATTGACAATCACCTCTTTAATCCGCCTGTAAGAGAGGAGATGGTTTTTTAGCGTATCCGTCCAAGCGGACAATTCATCATAATTGTATCCGTAAAGTTTCACGCGGTATTGGCCCGCCACATCCCGCACATCATTACTGAATCCCTGATCTTGCAGTCCGTAAACGCCCCAACTGCCGCCTCCCAACTCCAATGCCTTGCTGATGACATTACTTTTTAATTGATACGGAAAGCCGCTCTGCTCGGCCTCCTTCTGAAAAAACACATTGATGGAAGCCCGGCGTGCATTGGGAATAGAAGTCTGAAATTGCCTTATTTGGGAAAAGCCACTCAGGTAACGCTCCATTTTTATGATCAAGTCGTTCATTTGCGAAAGCGTAGTTCCATTGGGCATGGAAGCCGTAATGGTCAATACCGTTTCTTCGTTACGGGTAAAATAGCTCCCCTCATACACTTTCTCCACAAACAGGCGCAATGTTCCGCCCAAGGCTTTATTGAGTACCGGTTTGATCTTTTCCTTGAAGGTTTCATCTCCCATTATTTTATTGTATTTTTTGGCAAAGGAAGTATCCTTTTCAATTTTATCGGGCAATAAGAACACAGGAAGGCCGAATAATAAGACAATACACACAAAAGCAATCCATTTCCTGCGGCAAAGCAAACAGATCATTTTTTCGTAAAAATGTGTGAAGCGGATAATAATCCGTTCACGTGAAAAGTATTTGAAGCGGGATTTCCGTTTACGACGTTTCGTCAGCCCGATGCGTTCAATTAAAGCCGGGACAAATAACAATGCCACGAACAATGAAACAAAAAGGTTGATCATTACAACCGCTGCAAAGTCCTGAAGATTCAAGCGTATTTTTTCATCCAGCAGAAATATCATACATAGCGCGCCGATGGTGGTAATCGTTGCCGTTAAAATAGGCATGCCGGCTTTGTTATTGCCTTTATGGATGTAATGATCCGTCATGATAATGGCATTATCAATGATCAGGCTTAGTGAAATGGTGATGCCGGCTAAAGAATACAATTGTATTTCCAGTTTGAACAGATAATAAAAAATGACGGCAATAGCCAAATCGATGACAAGGCTGGTCGCGATTAAAAAAAGGTAGCGCATATTGCGTGTGACCAGCAGGATGAACAGAAGTAAGATAATGACAGTCAATGTGCAACGAATATATATATTGTTCAACTCGGCATGCATATAATCGGTTGCATCGTAGCTCAAGTGTATTTCATAACCCGGCGGAAGAGACTTTTCAATTTCCTCGATCACTGTTGTAACTTGTTTACTTAGCCCGAGTTGATTGGCAGTCTCCTCCGCCGTTAAAGAGAGATAGATGGAATTCAATCCGTTGATTCGATAATATCCGGAAGGCTCACTTTCCATATGCGTTACGTTCACAAGCTGATCCAAGCGTATAAGCGCCCCTTCTTTATTGGTCACGAATATTGCCTGCGGATCAAAATCGCCTTTTTTTGCATCGGATGTCAACGTCATACGCATCCATGATTGCGTTTCTCCCGGCGTACGTTTCTCCGCCATCCCCAAAAAATCGGTAGAATAATAACTTGATACCGCTTGTTGGATATTATCGGGTGTAACGCCGATGCTTTGCAAAAAACGAGAGTCGTATTCCAATTGCCACTCCATGGGAGTAGCTCCGCTTACCTCGATTTTATATAATCCTTTGATGTTACTCAAAGCTGTTTTGATTACATTTTCCGTATATCGTTGTATAACGATAGGCGTTGCAGCCGAATTAACGGTATAAGTCATAAAAGGACGTGAGGCATTTTCATCCGGCCGATTAACGGAAATATAAGGATAAGTCACTTCTCGGGGAAGTTCCGGCCATGTTTGCCTGATAATAGTGGACACTTCGAATCGTGCGACATCGATAGAGGTATGCTTGTCCAATTCGATGGAAATGCGCCCCCATCCGTTTCCCGAAGTGGAATAGATGTTTTTTATCCCCTTGATCCGTGCAAGCATTGATTCCAGTTTCGAAGTAGCTTCCATCTCTATTACACGGGCGGCATTATCCGGCATACTGAAATTTACCGTAATACTCGGGAGCGTACGCGACGGGGATAATTTAACGGGCAATAACGGTATAAGGGCGATACCGACAATCGCCAGGCAAATAAAGGCCAAAATGACCGTAAAAGAAGATATGTATTTTTTTTCAGCCAAAGGAGATGATCTTTATTTTGTGAGTGTCCGCCAGTCGAACGTCTCAGTAATCGGTCTGCGTTTCTCAAAATCATATAACGTGAGCCGTCGTATTTTATAATAACTTTGCCAATAATTCCTCAGCGCGGAAATATAATTTTGTTGCGCATCCTGACGCCTGTTTGTCGATAACGTAAGACTGTTGATATCGGCCTTCCCGATAATAAAGCGTTCGCGGGTCTGGTCATACGCCAATTTTGCCAATTCCATGGCTTCTTCCGCACTATGGATAAGTTGCTGTTGGATGCTAAAATCCCCCACGGTCATGATAATATCTTCTTCCAGACGTATTTCGCTTTCTTGCGCCGTAAGTTTCGTTATATTGAGATTGTTTTTGGCCATGTTTAGTTTCCCTTTCCTTACACCCCAATCTACCAATGGAATGGAAAGAGTCAGCGAAACAATATCCTGTTGCAACGGATTCCGGTAGGCCTGCCGGAAAGATTCGGCTACCTGGTTAAATCCGATACTTGCCGATAATCCGGCATTAAAGATTGATTCAATTTTAGCCCGTTCCAGTGTCTGTTTCGACTGTAAGATTTGCTGTTCCGAATCCAAATATTGAGGATTATATTCTTTGGCAAATTGGATGGCTTGCTCCACGAAAACAGAAACATCCTTCGGATAATCCGGTATTTTCAATCTTATTTGCGCATTCTTGTCGAGATTCAGATACGCGGCTAATGCAAACATGCTTCTTTTCAATTCTATCTCCGCATTTTGCAAACTGTTTTGCGCATTTATTTTATCCAACTTCAACGTCAACAGATCCGCTTGTCCGATAGAGGCAATCTTATACTTTTCCTCCCCTATGCGGTATAAGGTATCCGAATTCAACACGTTTTCTTTTGCCAACTCATGGGCCGCCTGCGCCATGGCCAAGTCAAAGAAATAACCGGTGGCCGTTTCAGCCGTTTGTTCCAATTGATAGATAAGTTCCTTTTGCGCCTTCTCAAATTTTACGGGCGCAATCTTCTTTTCCCATTTAAAAGGATTGTAACCCAATAGATTTTGGCGGTATCCCACACGGATAGGCACACTGGAGTACTGGCTATAGGTTTGGTCTCCGAAATTACGGATATAACCTAATTCCGAATCGATAAAAAAAGTACCTCCGGTAATATCCAGATTTTGCTGCGCGGCAAGGTTCCCGTAACTGTATAATGATTGTTGCCGGCGATACACATCGATATTCTGATCGGAATCATACCTCCGCGTATAATCTCTGTTGTAACTGATTGGCGTCAGATTCAGGGACAGGGAAGGTAACCGGTCGGCCTTGAAGGAGCGGTATTCCCAATAACCGGACATATAACTGTTCTTAGCGCGGAATGCCGATAATGAACTGTCATTTGCTAACTCTACCGTTGCGGGCAAGTCCAATACGATCTGTTTTTCCTGTGCCCGGATAGGAGGCGCAATATTGATCAAACAATAAAGCCCTACCCAAAACACATATTTCGGGTGATTATTCTTTACATATTGTTTCATTTGTTCATCACTTTATATTTTGCAAGATCTTTCTTTCGGTAAACAGCCCAATATAACAGAGGAATAAAAAATACACTCACAAAGGTTCCGATGGTCATGGCGCTGATCATCGAGATGGCAAGGGGTTTTTGTAATTCCGACCCGATATCGAACGTAAACAGGATCGGGATCATGGAAAAGAGCGACGTAAGCGCCGTCATAATAATCGCCCTCAACCTCCTTACCCCTCCCGTATGAATGGCTTCCATCAACGGCATCCCCCCTTTGCGCAGCTCATTGATGAGGTCTATCTTAAGAATCGAATCGTTTAATATCACACCGATAGTCACCACAATACCGATTGCGCTCATCAGGTTGAGCGTCTGTCCCGTAAGCCATAGGACGAGTAGGGTAAAGGCGATATCGATGGGAATTTCGACTAATACGATAAGCGGTTGTAAGAAATTCTCAAACTGTGAAGCCAAGATGAAAAACATCAAAAGGATCGAAACGAGCAATATGATAACCAATTCCTTAAGCATTTGCTGATTGGAGAAAAAGCTACCGCTGAAAGCGACATCCCAAAAACTTTCCTCCCGAACGATTTCAGTCGTTTTATTCATAAAGGATTCCGGATCGTTGACGTTGTAATAGTAAAGAGGGATAAACTCACCGTTTTTCCCTGCAATAATGGTTTTGACATCTTCTCCGGGCATCACCGAAACTAACGAAGCTAACGGGACCTGTACGGATTGGTTCGTTCCCGACGAATAACCATCTATTAACGTCTTCGATAACACTTCCTGAATAGAACGCTGTTTGCCCGAAATGGAAATAGGAAGGTATTGCTGATAGGATCGTAATACAGCAACCTGATTATCCCGGAATGCCGTTTTTAATGTCCGGGACACCTCCTGTTGCGATACCCCGTACAGGAGTAACTTTTCCTTATCGGGAATGATGATGAATTGTTGTTCGAAAGGTACTCCTTCCGCTTTTTCTCCGGCAGAGCCCGATAGGACGGATTCTATTTTTCGGATGGATGAGGGATCGGGTATTTCTTCCCTGTTTTTAGGATATAATTGCACTACGATTTCCGCTTCACCCGTATCGAATATTTTTTCAAATACGTTTTCCGGCGGAGAGAATGCTATCACGGCATCGGGATAATGCCGGTGAATCCAGTCGGAAATGCTGTTTTCCAAAGAGGCAACCTGCGACGGGCGCACAGTTTTGAAATACAGTTGCGCTTCCGTAACGGTCAAGTCATTGTCCTTGTCCAATAGATATTCGCGCTGTCCGATGTAGCAAGCATTTTCCGTTGCATATTCGTCCGCGGTTTTAAGGAGCTCCGAGATACGGCGCGCATTTTCATCCACATGGATGTTTTCGTTCCATTCCACCAAGGCGATACTTTCCGTGTAATCCAACTCCGGCATGGAAGTCTTCGGCATCCAATGGAAGAACACAAAGCATAAAGGAAGGGAGATAATCAGTAACGAAAAAAACAAAACCTTATGTTTGAATACATATTCGATTCCCTTATCGTAAAAAGGGAAAATAACCCCATCTATCTTTTTTTGCATGGAGGCAAAGAAGCCCGACATGTTTTTCTTCGTGAATTTCCTGCCATAAGCGAGTTTATACAGTACGGGCAGCAGAATAATACCGGTAAGGTACGACACAAGCATGCCTACGGTTACGGCAAAAGCTTCCGAATAAAAGATGGCTCCCGCAATCCCGCTCATGAAAACAAGGGGCACAAAGACGGCGATGGTGGTAAGCGTCGAACTGAAGATGGGCAGGATGACCTCCTTCGTTCCTTTTTCACAGGCATCATCGAGCGAATAGCCCATTTTCCGGTATTGGGTGATGATGTCCGTCACGATAATGGAACTATCGATCATATTCCCCAAGGCAAGAATAAGCCCCGACAACGTAATAATATTCATCGACTCGCCGAACAGGAAGAAGAAAATAAAGGTCGTGATCAACGCCGTGGTCATGCTGATGCCGATAATGAACGGCGATTTGGCGTCGCCAAGAAACAGCAAGGCAACAATAAAAACGAGAATAAAACCCAGGATAAGGTTTTGCTGCAAGTTGGAGATGGTATAATCGAGCAACTCGGTCTGGTTCCGGTTGACGGTAAATTCCACATCCGCGTAGCTTCGTTCCAGATGATCTAAGGCCTTATTCAACGACAGCCTCAAATCCTTCATTGTTTCATCGGCCTGTTTAATAATTCCCAGCGTGATCGCTCTTTTGCCGTTGATAAACGACATGCCCGATTCAGTTTGTTTCACTATATCGATTTTCGCAAGGTCTTTCAATTGGAACAGCCGTCCGTTTTTCTCCAGATAGATATTCCGGACATCTTCCAGCGTACGCAACAGGGAAGAGAATTTGATATTGTATTCGTAATACCCGTCGCGCACGATCATGCTTCCCGGTTCGATATTGTTGGCGGAAAGGATGTTTTCTATGTCGGTTAAAGTAATGGACGCCGACTCGAGCATGGGGAGGTTTGGGACAATCTGCAAATGTTTGTACATCATCCCCGTCATATCCGCCATCGCAACTTCGGGGAGTTGTTCTATGCGTCGTTTCACCACATTATCGGCAAATTCCGAGAGGTCCAGAAACGCCTGTTCATCCGTAACGGTGTATGGAATGTCGTTTTTCAAGGTAAGGTTCAGGTAGAATACGGGCAAGTCCGTCGCGCTGGCTTTGATCACTCTCGGGCGGCGGAAATCTCTCGGCAGACTGTTCATGGCGCCGTCGATCTTCTCGTTCACCTCAATGAAAGCCAGATCGGTATTGGTTCCGAAATCGAATTTCAAGCGGATGATGGCCGAACCGTCCCGCGTTTCGCTTTGGATATCCCGCAGTTTGCCTACCTGCATCAGTTGCCTGCGGATAGGCTTTACCACCGTGTTTTCCAATTCACGCGCAGAAGTATTATCGTCGCTCACCTGTACCGTGATTTCAGGGATGGCGATATCCGGCAACAGCGACACGGGTAGGGTGTTGTAGGTAATAATACCGAGGATGACACATGCCAGAAACAGCATGAGTACCGATACGGGCCGTTGAAGGATAGCTTTGATCATAAGTCCGAATTTACTTTCACGGGAGATTCGTGAGCAAGGTTGATGTTCCCGCTCACAATAATTTGGTCGCCTTCCTTCAATGTTTCACTGGTTATCGTATAGCTGTCGGCATTCTCCAATCCGGTCTGCACATAATTCCAAATGGCTTTCCCGTCTTGTAAGGTAAAGACCACCTCTTTCCCCGTCCGCAGCACCACAGCGCTTTTGGGAACCACCCATTGTTTACCGAGTGACTGGAAAATGCTTATTCTCACATTCATTCCTTCCACCAGGCGGGAGGAATAGTCTACCGATGCTTTTACCTGAACCATGCCGTTTTTATCCACCAGCGGATTGATTTCGGATATCTGCCCTTTCACCTCCACCCCAGGCAGGGCAAACGGAATGACTTTTATTTTGTCACCCAGTTGAAGCAATGCCAGTTCGTTTTCAAGTACGGTAAAAGTTGTTTCCAAACTGCGGGTATCTATTATGTTACAAAACACATCGGAAGGAGAAGACAGCGTGTTCGGTTTGGCGAACAGGTTGGCGATTACCCCGCTGATAGGAGCCTTTAAAGTAGTATGTTCCAAATCATATACCGCCATGTCATATTGTGTTTGAGCCGTATTGTAGCCGCTTTTCACCTTGGCTAACTCCAATGTCTCTTTCGGAACAGCACCCGCATTATCCAGCTTGTACCCCTGGCTAATCAGCACATCCTGATAGTCCAGTTTACTCCTATCCAGCGCGTCTTTCGCTTGATTAACCTTAATAGAAAGGACATACGTATCCAGTTTGGCGATTTGCTGTCCTTTCTCCACCCGTGAACCGTTCTTGACAAATATATCCGAAATCACCTCGGACGTCTGAAACTTGAGTTCGGCGATGTTCCGGGCGGAAATTTTTCCGTTGCTGACCAGTTCATGTTCGAAATCGGTACTGGCCAGGGTCACAATGTTTACTTCTGCCGGTTTATCGGATAGAAGTTCTTTGACAGTCTCGTCATTTTTTGCCGATTTATCAGAATTACAGGCAAAAAGAAATGCAATTCCTACTATAAAAATAGATCTTCTGCAATGTTTCATTTTTGAAAAAGGCTATTGGATGCTTTGTGTATTTTTATTCTTGTAAAATAAACAATACTATTTTTCTAAATTCAAAATAGGACTGGTTATATCTTCTGTTTCGATTCATGATGTTTGGTAAATTCTTTTTGAAAAGAATTTACCAAACAATTGTTTCATTTTAATTTGCGAATATAGGCATTTGTACCCACTTTTGGCTTCTAATGAAACTCATTTATAACTCATTTTTTCATAAATAGCTTTATTTCATTGTTCTAATTTTCCGTAAAACACATAATTGTTATCGTTTTCGTCCATTGAATTCAACATATCATTCAATCTTTTTTGTTCGGTAGCCGATATTGACTTATCTTCCTTTAATTTTTGGGTTAATTGGTCGATAAGTTCACCCGGATCAACGTTCCATATATAATATCCATTATTGAATCCGGCCCAAGGCATATCCATATTGCCTAAAAAATCATTATACATTTTATAAAAAGCACCTTTTAGTGTTTTCTTATCTACAATGAATTTAGCCGGATATTCCGTAGTTGACAGGTTTTCGGATAATTTTTTCTCGATAGTTACATTTCCGAGAAAATGATTGGGTAATTCCTGATACCAATGAATTTTATTCGGTTTTCCTTTAAAATCGAGAGTGAATTTCGGATCAAGCCGTTTTTCCGTAATATTATAATGATAGAGGCTATCGGGGCGTTGTTCGTAAAAAGTGAAAAGCGAACAATCGAACCCTTGGGTATTTTTACTTGATTGAACTTCATTGCTGAAATCGGGTTTAACCATTAAATGACCGGCGGGAATGGAATTCAATACTTTCCCTTTGAAATCCTGCGTCCATGCAACAACGGGAATTCCCTTAAATGGCAAGAGAAATACCGATACCGTTTTTTTATCGGAATCGATATAAATTTTCCCTTTCGGCACTCTGTACTTCAGCGGAATAGGATCGTAAGCCTTTCCTTTGAAATCAAATACCAAAAGTTTATCGGACTGCCAAGGAAGAATATAAATTCGATTGCTTGTTTCGTCAACGTAATCATCATACACATTCAGGTATTCATTAGGCCCTTGTCCGTAAGCTCCGATGGTCGTAAGAAACTTACCCTGTTTATTGAATAGTTTATAGGGGTTTTGCCGGTTGTTACGAACCAGAATATAATTATCGGTAACCGTGGTGAAAGAATTCCCTACAAGCGCTTCATCCTTGTTGTCGAGTTTTACAAACTGTAAGTTGTTAATAAACAGTCTTAACGGAATGCTTACCGTGTCCTTTAACTTTGTCAAATCGCATGAGATAACATTCGATTTGCCGACAACCGACCGTTTAGCAACGACATTGACCTTTTCCAGTCCCCTTTTTTTCGGCATGCTTCCGCTCAGAATAAACAAAGCGGACAATACAACAATACCCGGATAAAAGAATAATTTTAGTTTCATTGTAATGTATTTTTATTGTTATAAATAGTAGAAACTGTTTATTTTTTCTTTTACGAAATAAACCCAAACAGATTCTGGACAAAAGTAGAGACGAAATATCACTTCGTCAAATAATAAGGCGGACAAAAAATAAAAAAGAGAAATACATATGATTTTATATATAAGCAACTTATTAAAAATAAAACAAAAATATAAGCGGACAAAACAATTAAGAGGATGCAAAAAAGATGTTTCCGTACAAAAAATCACATATTTTGCAAAATCGTATCCAAGTTTATGGTATTATCGGGGATATTGAATTTTTCTGTTTTCAGCCTATACTTCCGTTTGGTAATAGCTCCTTTTGAAACACAATAAATATCGGATAAGTCCTGCATATTTACGTTAATCTTTATAAGGCAACAAAAATTGATATCATCCGCAGAAAGAGAACCTTTTTGTTTCAAATTCTCTATAAATCCGGGATAGGCTTCTTGGATGCCGTTAAGCAATTCATCCCAATCTTCTTGGGTGACTTTAATTTTATTATTCTTGTCATTCTCCGGCTCTTCCCTGCTGAGCGAAGGTATTTTGTTGAAAAAATTGGTTCGTTTAAAAAGAGATTCCCGCAGATTAGCGTCTTTTTCACGCAATGAGCTTATCTCCTGTTGTTGCTTCAGCAAGAGGTTCTCCTGTTGTAGCCGTAAGCGTTCATTTTGCTGTTTTATTTTTTCGCTTTTACGTTTATTCTGTATCCATACAACATAAAAAAACACCGTCACACAAAGAATAAACAAAAGAGTGGCCAATGAAAAAACCTCATGTTCTTTTTGTTTGATTTTTAATTGATTATTTTCATTTTCCAGTTTTTCTTTTTCATATTTTTGTTGCATATCCATAGAATGGAGATCCGATGAAAACGAGTTAAACAGTAATTCTTTATTTTTTAAAAGATTCAATGCACCGACGTAATTTCCACGTTTTGCTTCTTCAGCGCTTAGCAAGGAATAAGCCACATTGGCCACAAACGGATCTATTCCTTTCACGGATAATTGTGCATAATAGTAAGCGGAATCAACCATATGCTGTTTGTGAAATAAAATGGCTTTATACAAATTAACGGCGGGCACCTCTTGCTTGTCTCTCTTTATCCTAATTGCTTCATTTTTATAGAATAAAGCCTCCTTGAAAGAATTTTTTTTTCTATAAAGATCAGAAATACTATGAAACACATCGGCTTCAATATCATGATTTCCCCTCTTTTTCGATAGCCCGGCCGCCAACTCATAGGTATCTAAAGCAGAGTCGATATCTTTATTATATTGGTAGGCATTCGCCAGATTTATCAAAGAATAAATGATAGATAAGGTATCATTGCCTGAATAGGCATATTGCAGTGCCTCTTTCTGAATTTCCACTGCTTTTTGAGTGTCATTCAGATATAAATAAGCATACCCCATGATATGCTTACAATTTATTTTTTTATTGATGTCTTCTTTTGAAGGAATCATCTTCAAGGCTTCCGTGAAAGAGGCGATTGCCGAATCATGATTAGCCTGCCGGTAATTATACAAGCCTTTATAATATAAAATATCGTACAGATTCGCCGAATCATGCCGGTTTTGATAATATTGTATCGTTGAATTGATCACGGAATCCGGTATGAGATTGTTCCCCGTCCAAAGCATACTTTTTATAAAAATCAGGTTGTATGTAGCCTGTTCCGAAAGATCCAGTTTGGTTATATCTTTAATCTCTTGAAGTTTTATTAATGCTTTGGATGGAATGGAGTCTGATAATTTATCAGCTTCAGCCAAAATTTGGGTGTCATTATGATGGTCATAACACGCTGTAAACAAAAAACAGAATGAAACAATGATATATAAAATAGTTCTCTTCATTTGACAAAAGGATTATAGGTCTATATCGTATCTTCAAGATTTGTTTTTATAAATTGATGATAGTTGCTGTTTGCAATGATAAACTCTGTTTTGCCGGAACAAACGATAAAATTATCCGTAAGATTAATTCGTCCGGCATCAAAAACGAAAGAATCATTTAAGGATGTAACAATACGTTCACTTTTTTTCGGAAATGCCGGAGCAGAATATGCCTCTATAGAAGTTTCCGTTCTTTTACAATGAGGAAAAAACAAAAACAATAGAAAAAGTAGAATATATCCTCTGGTGGATTTAATGCAAATCATTGTATGTATGTTCTATGTAATTTTAGAGAGCTGATTATTATATTGAACGGTTTGAGTTATTTGCAGTTCACTTGAATCATCAATATAAATATCCCAAAGGTAACTTTTTTTCTCATACGTTCCGGTATTGCATTTTAATGCTTCGATTTTGATTAGTCATTTTGTTATACCTGATAATACGCGTGGTATACTATATTTAAAAAATAATTCCGTATTAAAATCAAAAGTATATAGCTCTCCGGTATTTATGTCAATGTCAAAAGATGTCGCCAATTGAGTTAGTTTTAATTCGGCTAATGCATTTCCCGACCAGTCAAAAAGCAATATTGTAGGAAAGTGTTTCCGGTTAGTTTGGAAATCTTTTTCAGTCTCATTCATATAAAGGACTCCCCAAAATTTTTCAAATAAACGTAAATCCGCGAATGTATATATTCTATCCCATCTATGTGTAGCTTGCACCCCCTCTATACTATATAAACCCTTGCCGATACAAATCGTTTTTGTATATGAATTATCTAATGAATACATATTGATGTAATTAAGGCCTATTGGCATTTCTATTATTATATTGTTGGTGGGATTATATTTTGTCATCGTTGATAAAATATTTATATCTTCCCCGTTTTTTATCACAGCATTATTTAATTTTTCGAATACTGGTAAACTAACTCGATTATCATTAGGCTTATAAATATATCTGATTTGTTGCGTATGGTTATTATTGACTTCTTTACAAAAGAAAACAGAGTCATTGATTACAACAAAATTAAATAATGATTTAGGCAGAGAGTCGTTTAATGTTGAGATATCTGTCTTATTTGTCCGCAACGATTCGGTAATATTCAGTTTCAGTAAATTCCCCTTTTTAAATTCATAAATATAAGCCAATAATTGACCATTCTCTTTAATTATTTTTGTATTGTTGTGTACACTTGGATTTTCAATTAATTCGGTAGGCCCGTGTCCTCTTTTTAATGCATTACCATAAATATGACATTCCGGTAATGACGCAAATACCCACAAATTCTCGGGATTTACAGTGGACATGAGTAATGATGAATCATATATACAAAAACTTTTCACTCCTATGGCATCAACATTTTGTTCAATACTATTTTGAAGAGGGAATGATTGTGGAAAATTATCGACGTATTCAATATCATCAAAAGCCATAAACGTTGACGATGATTTGGAGGAGGGATTGCAACTAAAAAAAATATAAAGTGCTGGAAATATGAAAACATATATGAACCTATTCATAGAATCATTATTTACACTAAAGTGATATATTTTACGATACTGAGTGAATTTTATTCCGGATTTAACCGGTAAATGAGTAAATCTCAAAATGTAACTTTTGAGATTTACTGACAATTAATGGATGTAATTTTATTTAGTACATGTCGATTTACCAGAAAACCAGGAGTTCGTTCCAGGTTCCCAGTCACATGTACCACAGTAAAAAACTTGACTAGCGTCTTTTGTCGTAATTGAATTGTAACATGTGTTTCCATCACCGCTTTCTCCATTAGCTAACGCCTCTACGTTACTCAACGCCAAATCGCTAAGATCTCGATCACCATTACTGACTTTGTTTACTCCATAACCTGCGGTTACCATGATTGCAAGGGCGAATACGCCCGAAAGAATTTTCTTTTTCATTTTGTTGAAATTTAATTTGTTAATTATAGCGTCTTTCAATAAAGGAGTTTTATTCTATCTCGTTTTTTAGTTTTCATCAATTGTTTCTTATCGTTATTGTGGATACAAAAGTGTCGAAACGGTCCATTATATCCCATTTTTTAATATTTCACTTGAACTTTTGCATAAGTGGCGCATTTGAACAATGAATTCTTCACATTACCTCCTTCCATACGGTGGTAACTGTAAGTGAACGCTAAGAGTCTTTAAAAGTGAAGAATGCCAGTATGTCATTATCATCTTCTTTTATTTTCAATAATTCATCGGGAAAATATTCCGGATGTGCCATTCTCCTGTCTGTGATGGATGATGCTGAAACCAATGAGAAGAAATTACCCCGGTAAACACCGTTTATCAGTGAATAGAAAGGAAAATGTTTGCGGGCTTCACCCAGAACCCTTATACCGCTATACAAAAAATTATCCGTCGATAAGTCATAGAAGTTACTTACAATAAAACCATCTTTTACAAACGTAAAGTGGAGTATTTTCCCGGCAATGTACACATCGTCTATTGCATAGGCGTAGCCGGAAGTCGGCACTTCAACATGTCTTATTTTTTCTTCAATTTTCTTCAGGGGCAGCGGATTTGGAAGATTTATTTCATACACGGGTGTGATCCGGGCATTTTGTAGTGCATAAACAATATTATCGAATGGCCTTACAAATAATAGGTTCCCTTCGTTATAAAAAAAAGAATTCAGGTCGAAATTAAAATCAGCCACCGCATCGTGAGGCAAAAACATGGTATCGATCTGTTCTCCATTTTTTGAATACAACAAGTAAAACATTTGTCCTTTCTGAACATCGAATCTGGTATCCATATTTTTAAAAAAGAAACCGCCGTCAACAAAGCCCATTTCGGTGGGCGCCATATACGGGGTAGGAATGCTCGATATATGTTTTGCGGTTTTCAACTCATAAAAAAACAGTTTCCTTTTTTCGTCATCAAACGCGATAATTCTTTTCGAATCCCCGTCAATAGCAAAGTCTCTCAGATTTTGATATTCCGTCGGGCCAGCTCCTCTACCGTCAATAGTAAACAATACCTTGCCTTTCATGTTAAAACAGACAATTTTAGGCTCATTGTCCAAGACATAAATACGGTCATTATGAATAATTACCCTTTCAACCTGGTCTAACGGCACTTCATTCGATAACGGAATATATGAATCCAATACGATCATGTCCTGAATCTCATTCTTACTAATTTCAGCCGGAACATTAATTGTTTTCACGGAAGAAAGATCCAGTCTTTGTTGCGTTTGATTCTTATGACTACAACCGCATATGAAACAAAAAACAAAAGCAGCCAACACAAAATAACAAGCTATACGCATAACTCTTGAAATAATCAGGTCAGAAATATCCTCCACATTCTACCGGGGTACAGGTGCTGGATGCATCGGCTGTAATATCGCAAACTCTTTGAACACTTCCGGTAAACCAGCCTCCTCCTAAATCCAATTTACAAGGTACCGTTCTTGCCTCGCGTCCATAATTCCCCAAATGGCATTCATCACAACCGTTTTCAAGTTGTGCCAACGCTTCCACATTAGCCAATATCAAATCAGAAAGATTGGCATGGCTTTTCATACTTTTGTTTACTCCATAACCTGCGGTTATCAAGAGTGCAAGGGCGAATACGCCCGAAATAATTTTTTTCTTCATACTAAATAAATTTTTTATGTTTAGCTGCGATATTGCAAGAGTAAATATTCCAATTTTTATCGATAATGACTAATTTTTTAGCTCATTTATGACTAATTTTTTTTAATTCACTAATAAACAGGCGCTTATTTTTATATTATTCTTTTGAATATTCGCTTCCATCTCAAATTACCCGAATAAGGATGTTTCGATTTCCAAATCATCCATGCTTTTCCGACGATAAGGTCATCAGAGAGTAATCCCCAATAGCGCGAATCCTGGCAGTTTTCTACTTTATCATCTCCCATAAAATAATAATTATGGGTAAATATATAGGTAGATTTCTGTTTGCCATAACAAAAATCGAGATATTGTAGTCAACTTCTAATGTTTTAATTAAACTAGTTTATTTCAAATTTCACCATTGAGGTGAAACTTTCATTATCACTAGCATAAATCATATTATCATCTTCATTTACAGCAATATTATTAACGTCAATGTCTAAATTATATCTTTTGATTGCTTTACCATTCCAGTCATAGACCAAAATAATATTAGCATAAAAAGCCTTATTGATATTCTCTCTAATTAAGCGATTTGAATATAAAAGATAAATGTATTTCTGTGTACAATATGCATCTATAAATTTAGTTTTTGAATCTCTACTTACACCTGCGGCAATTTTTTGATGACCGTCTCCTTCCGGCACAAATGTTGCAAATTCACCCTGAAAATCATATATTGAGCCTATCTTGTTATTTTTTATTTGAAAAATTTGAAACAGTTCAGAATTAGAACACGCGAAAAAAAAGCGTCTCCCATCTGGTCTATTCATTATTTTACCTTGAAAAGCCATTGCTTTATGAGCATTTGTGAAAGATTCTTCACCTTCAAATTTTGGATAATCAAAATTATAGGAAATTTCTTTTCCTGCATTGTCTAGTAACAAATATCGACCATTCTCAAAAAGACCTAAAGCAACATATTTACCAGATATTAATGGAACTATATTAATTATTCATGCGAATCAGTAGTTGAAACTGTTGGCGAGTTTATTTAGTTAAAGTATTTAA